>WOYI011363772.1_pt1 | contig 41387 bp, 36 predicted proteins | sample 6423411 | NCBI WGS metagenome assembly WOYI01 (sample SAMN13441803, study PRJNA592873) | oil field metagenome | biome: oil field; feature: oil-well bore; material: oil-contaminated soil; isolation source: oil-contaminated soil from oil-well borehole | place: Germany: Wietze | collected 2016-10-18 ... | reverse complement strand
GCGCAAAGTTACTGACCTAAGTCTTAATGCGAGATAAGGTGGCAGAACTGCCGGGCAACATCAAAAGATCCTCCCAGCAACACTGCCATAAAACAAATCAACAAATAAAAAAGCGTTTAGCAACAACGCAAGCTTGAAAAAGGCAAACCATTTGAAAAGGTGGGGCGCAAAGTTACTGACCTAAGTCTTAATGCGAGATAAGGTGGCAGAACTGCCGGGAAAAAACAGTACCTCCTTGGGAGACTGCTTAGCCTCGGTTAAAGTAGCATAAGGAGGTAATCATGATAAAAAGGTTATTTTTAAACATCATTATTTTGTCGGTTCTTTGCTTTTTCCTGTCCACAACGAATTCCTTCGCATGGCAAATAACCCTGGAATGGGACCCGCCGGATAATCCCACAGATGTGACCGGATATATGGTCCATTATGGAACAGGTTCCGGCGCCTACTCCATGAGCGTTGACGTGGGTAATACAACAAGCTATACGGTGAGCAACCTCATTGACGGAGAGACATATTATTTTTCGGTGGTCGCTTATAATACCGCCGGCACACAAAGCGAGTATTCCAATGAAATCGCCTCAGCCGCAACCACAAGTGACGTTTCTACTGCCGGTGTCGGTGGCGGTGGTGGTGGAGGTGGTTGCTTTATTGCCACGGCCGCCTATGGTTCTTATCTTGATCCCCATGTGATGGTGCTGCGCGAATTTCGTGACAAAGTTCTGTTAAAGAATAAATTCGGCAGGATGTTTGTTGCCTTCTACTATAAAAACTCACCCCCGATTGCCGACAGAATCAGAGAGATTGGAGCCTTAAGATTGGCAACCAGATTGGCGTTAACGCCGTTTGTTTATGCGATGGCCTATCCGATCTCTGCAGCGATGCTGCTGTTGTCAGCGCTTCTGATTCTCATGGCCGTCGTCAGAAAAAAGAGACTCACAGGCATGACATCTCCCGGTGTAAATGAATATTTTCAAACGGCGCCGCGGAAAGGGGTTGCTCGGGTGCGTTAAGAAAAAACGCAGCAATATTTAAGTTGAGGTTCAGGTAACAAAGGATTATAGGATTATAGGAACGATCGAAAGATTTTCTGGCAGGATAAGAAAGATGGACAAAGTAAAAAATGGAGGCGTAGCGCTATGAGAAATATGTTATTACATTCCATCACGACATCAAGGAATGTTATTCGAACCCTTTTGATAGGAGTACTGATTTTAGCAACGGCGAGCATCGCACTGGCTCAAGATTTGATCCCGGCCATAGAGATTCAACCGGGCACAAGCGTTGAAGTGGGCGAGGAAGTTTATCTCAGCGCAACCCGCACCACCTACCCGGATGCAACAATTCTCGGCAAGGCCAGATATGAATGGGACTTTGGGGACGGCTACACCTATAAGTATGGATCGGGCATTGTTGGCACCCCTTATTATTATTTAAAATGCTCTGGGATAGCGGTTACGCATTATTTTATGAAGCCGGGCAATTTTACGGTGACACTCAAAGTAACGGTATGGGCGGAAATTGATGCAGCGGGCTATCCTGTTGGCAGCCCACTTGCAACGAACACCACTACCCGTGTGATTAGCGTAACGGGCGAAGCGCCCATGGCCGGTTTTGAAATCCAGCGGGCGCCATTCCATAACCGCCTTGCGCAGTATCTCTATGTGCAGATTCCGGCTGCATACCAGAGGAATGAAACTTCCCTTCGCGTGACACTTAAAGGGGCAAAGGGAAGCAGCAGCACACTTTTATCAAAAAGCAACCTTGCCGCCGAGGAGCGTGTCTTCCTCGACCACAAGCCCCTGGCCCAGGATGATTACGTGGTGATAGCCGAATTGTTGAATGCCGGAGGCGCAAGAATATCCGGCGGTCTATGGCGCGACAAGTTTTCCAAGAGATACTCCGGCATCCCCAAAGTGGGTATTGATGAGAATAATGCCTTTAGGGTAAATGGAGAATTATTTTTCCCTATATCACCATATATGTTAGATAATGGACGTTTTAGCACATACATAAATCAAGCTGGTATTAATGCCTTGAACACAGAAGGATACTATTCAACTCATACTCCTAGTACGTTTAATGATTACTTAAATGTAGCTAATGCATCTGGTTTAATGGTTACAGGGCCGGGACGTGGGGACTATGATACCAATAATTTGGATGTAAGATATAATTTTGATGTTGATCGAATGGCCACGTACGTTCAACTTAACAAAAATAGTAGTGCCCTGTTTGCGTGGAATTGGGATGATGAACCTAACCTAGGCGGGTATCATTTAAAGGTTTATGCACCAACATTAGCGGCATGGGCTTATGTACATCATCGTGAAGATCCGCAACATCCGACCTATAATCTGTTCGTGGGAGGAGACTGGTCTAAATATTACGGTACCACGCCAAACCTTTATGATTACCTTGGCAGCTCGATGTTTTTCGGAGGAAAGAAATGGACACAGGACATCTTTTCATTCGATATTTATCCTATAGCAGGACGTAAACATCCTGCTCTGAACTTCGTTGATATGGGACCCTACGCTGCATATTTAGACGCGCTTGATCGCGTACGAAACAACAATAAAAACCTTGTGCCGGTTATACCTGCTTTGCAGCCATGCAAAGGCATGACGGATAAAACATGGGATCCTGTAACCGAAGGCCAGGTCTATATGGAAACGTGGATAAATGTGATTCACGGCGCGAAGGGCATTCTGTGGTTTAATTATTTCGATATGGCTAATACTGGACGTTGGACAGCTATGAAGAAGTTTTCAGACCAGATGAAGGTGCTTGCGCCCGTCGTGCTGGGGCCTGCACCGGTACGCACGGTTACAGATACTGCAAACACGCCCCTCAATCGTGTGGATAGTATGATTCGTGAAAAAGACGGCGCGGTCTATGTTTTTGCCGCCCGGGTTACGGAACCTGATCCCATGGAGGGGGCAAAATACATGGGCGTGGAGCCTGAATTCATCACGGTCAGTTTCACAATAAGCGGATTAACAGGCAGCGCCGCGGCCACGGTGGTGGATGAAGTCCACACGCATGCCGTAACAGACGGCAAATTTACAGATACATTCGCAAAGAACGCCGTGCATATTTATAAGATTGCCGATACCGGTGTCACTATCCTCAAATCCGCCGCACCCCGCAATCTAAGAGTGAAGAAGAAGTAAAGATGGTGTGAAATAATTCCTTTTTTTCAAAGGCACAAAATAGATACAAACAAGCAACGGCAAAGCGGCCATCCCCACAAGTATAATAAGGATGGCCGCTTTGTTGAAAAGAGAAAATCGTTCCTCCCCTTGCCCCCTCCAAAGGGGGACAACTTCTGACTTCCAATCTTAATTTTATGTCCCCTGCTGGCAGCGGTGTCACATGGTGGTGAGGGGAGGATGGTCTTTTAGCTTTTTCCCGTCAGGCCCATGCCACAATGTTTAATTTATCAGCCGTCTTCAAGAGGTTCCAACATTCATATCTCGAGAGCTTTGCATAAAAAACAGCAAAGAGGGGTTGTGCAAAGGCCTCATCTCATCTTCACGGATTTTTCTTCGAAGAAAGATCACTTATGGTTTTTTGGATTTCTTTACGGAAATCAGGGAAAAACAATAAAAACAAAGCCGTCATGCAAATGCTCAGAGAGGCAGCAGCTAAAAATGCAAGCAGGGGACTCGCTTTGGATAAACCGGCATTCCAGAACAAAGTAGCCACCACAAGGCCGGCTGACGATAAAAGTAAAGGTTTCAAGAAATATTGTATAGGTATGGCAAGGCGATATTTCAGCAACCCAATGCTGGCCCCGATGGCCAGCAGTTCACCCAAAAGGCCACTTGCGGCGATCCACACAAGATCAGTGCCGAGGGCGGCAAAGGCGAAGGCCAAAATAAAAGAGAAGGCTCGGAATATATTGGAGATCGTCGGGTTTGGTGAATCCCCCTTGGAAAGGGCTATGGTTGTGGAAGACAGGCGGAGCAGACGAATGCTTTGGGTCGCACCGAGCCATGCCATCAAGGGTGCGGCGGCAAGATATTGCTTGCCGTAAACCAACACCAAAAACCATCCCCCAAGCAGAATGAAAAAAATCCCGATCGGGTTTAGAATAAAAGCCGAAATTTGAATATAGAAGCGGCATCTTTTGTGGAACTGTGCTTCCAAGTCCTGGGCACTCGATAAAAGCGGCAGCATCACCGGGGTTATAATAGAAACGATTCCATCTGTTATTGCAGACGAGAGCACAAATGCCGCGGAATAGAAACCCAATTGCGCCTTGGAATAGGTTTCTCTGGCAAATAAATTATCCGCGGCGCCGATGATAAATCGATCCCCCTGCATGATCAAGAAGAGCAAAATTCCGTTGATCAGGAGAGGCCAGCCGAATGAAATCATCTCCCGAGCGTGTATTGGCTCCCATCCCCAGGCATAGGGTCGCTCCGCCATGAAGTGGGAGATGACCGTCCTTGCCAGAGTCTGGACAATAACAAGGTAGAGAATGGCGGAGTAATCGCCCAACCAGGCAGCCAGTGGCCAAGCAAGCAAAGCGCTGATGAACTGCGAGAAGATGTCCGTAACCAACACGGGCTTGAAATGCAACTGCCTTTGAAAACGGCTCATATCCTGATGCGCTAATCCCCGGATCAGGGGAACCAGCGCCAACAGGCGAAATGCCCAGGTTGCCGCAGGAATATCAAAGAGCCTGGCCACGGGCCCGGCGAAAAGCAAAAGCACAAGTGCGATCACCGCCCCCCGGACCGCCGTCATCAGTTGCGAGGTTTGCTGGAAACGCGGTTTTTCTCCGGAAGGACTCTGAACTAAAATGGTATCAATGGCGAGATTGCTGAACATCTCCAGGAAAGAGACGGTCATAGCAAAAAGAGCTGCAATGCCGAAGTCTTCCGGACTGACCAACCGCGCCACAATGATGTTTCGTAGAAACTGCAGCCCCCGGTCCAGCATGCGACCGGCAACCAGAAAAATAGTTCCCTTGATGGCTGTTTCTTTGATTGTCACGGTCTCAAGATTTCCATACTATTCAATATCAATAAAAAACCGAACAATCAGCATTTTAATTTATTTCCCATTATTTGCATTGATGATCAACTTTCTGTAATATTTTCTTTTTATTATTCTTTTAATGGTACCGGCAACGGATCTGGCTTTTTCCATAGCCGGAATTGCCAGCCAATTCCTGAACAAGGAAAAACCGACGAACTTGGGCACAGGGATACCGAAGGCGCGCATGGTCAACAGCCTTCCCCAGACAGCCCCTCTTTTAATAGGCATGTCCTTCTGAGAGAGCCTTAACACCTTGGGCGCAGCTCTTTGTAGTGTTATATAACCCGTTTCAATGGCGCCATGGAGTATCTGTCTTCCCCTCTCTGTTCTGACAAGCACAAGCGAATATCCCGACTCATCCGCTTTAACTTCCCGATACCATGGATCGCCACAGGAGATATCCGCCAATTCACTGGTTGCATCAGGACAAAGATAACAACGGTAAGGTCTATACGCCTGAATAAATCCCCATGCCTCTTTATAGGTGAGTGTTTCTGTCCGGTTGTTGTCTTCTTTGTGCTGTACGGAAAAAAGCCCGGGCCAACCCTTTCCACGATAGCGGAGTGCACTGACATCGTCGGCGTTGATGTGGAGTTTATTTAATAAATCGATAGTGCCTTGTGTTGACGGTGTCCCTGCGCAGAAAATACCAATGATCATACCAACCTTTTTATCTAATGAATGACGCAGCGACATGGCTTTTCGAATCGCAGTAACGTCACAAGGCTTGCCGATGAAAGCGCATGATTCAGGGGCAGATTCTATGAGTTTCAGCGCACTGCAAGGAGATGACGGCGAATACCGGGAGCCCATGCGCGAAAGTATATCGGCACGAGTCCGGCTGAAGACAGTCTTGTTCAATAACGGATTGACATCATCCGCAGCCGTGTGCAGGACGCCGGACATCCTCTCTTTTTCCACGCAATACAGGGCCAGGGCACTTGCCAGGCCGCCGGAAGAACCATGAAACCGGATATCCGGATCAGCGGCATATCCTTCCCAAACCTCCAGAACCGCTCCCCAGCTTTGATTTAATTCCTTGATAATGCCTGACTGGTCTTCCTGAAATTCTTTAATCGTCTCATATCCGGGACATACTTTGATGCAGTCTCCGCAGCCCCTGCATTTTGCGGGATCATGCACTGGCCTGATCCCGCTATTGACTATATTGATCAGTGTTATATTCTGCTCTGGACAGGCATAAGCGCATGCGCCGCAACCGACACAAAGCCGCCACTCGGACACTTGATGAGCATTTTGGAGTTTCATTTATTTTCGTTGCATCAGACGACGCAAACCGGTTTTCACCCAGTTCAGTGCTCCTGTCTTTTGGAGCAATCTACGAAGTGTAGAATCAATCATGTTGAAGCATCTCGAACTTGAATGAAGCAGCAGACCTTTAAAATTAGGCGCAAACACCTGGACATTTGTCTCTCTCCAGCTTTCGTCTCCATACCTTTCTTTGTAAAAAGCATCGCCCAATCCGAAATCAATCTTAAATACACCTTCTCGCACTAATTCATCAGCCATGTTATAAAAAATCAGGGTTCCCAACTCATAGGCACGAAAATCCGGGTCGTAACCGGTTTCGGCGGAATGAAACACATTTTTATAAACCGTTCCAATCCAAAATGCCCTGACTTGGCCTTCGATCTCCAGCAGTTGAACGCGCAACTGACCTCGATCGGCAAAAAGTCTATATCGTTGCCGGTGCTCTTCATCATTTACAAAACCGGCACCTAATCCGCGCTGATAGGTTCTTGCGGCTAAAGTCTCTAGATTCGAGTTAGGCGTCGGCCTTCATCAACAGACCAATCAACGCCTTTACACAACCAGTTCTTCTATCATACGGGGCGTGCCTTGAGATCTTTGCACAACTACCCTCATCGTCTTACCGGCAAAAGCCGGTATCCTATAGGAAGACCTTGATAATACTGGATTTCGTGTCGCGCTTTGCTTGCATAGAGTGACAAAATTGTTAGTTTTATGTATTGATGCAAAGGCCTCGCCTTGTAATGTAGAAAGTCCCTGATGTTAATGAATTCCTGCCTGTGTGGGAATGTCAGTTGAAAGAGTCATAAAGCGGCGGAATGACGGAGCGGCTTTATCTGCCTTTCATGCATTACCCGGTAAATTATCCCGACGTGACCTGCTGACTGCCAGCCCGGCAATCATCGCCAGCAGGAGATACCAGAAGACGATAATCTGGTCAAAATAACTCACTGAAGTGAATGCGGTGATATGGGAAAAAAGGGAAACCCCCAGGCACCAGACGGCAAACTTTTTCGGGAATTCGGCCGGGTCAATCTCTTTCAGCCTTGTCCCGATTGTTTTAAAGCAATACACCAGAAGGACAACAAAGAGAATTAAGGAAAGAAGTCCGCCATGAATGCCTATCCCTATGAAATAATTTGTAATGTCCGTGTGTTTTTCAGACCAGGTAACACCCGTCGGCATCCAGTGCCGCGTATAGTCCGTCCCCAGCAGCCACCATTCGTTGAAATGGTCGATCGCTGCATCGATTATCATGACGCGATGCCAACCGCCTCCGCCAATTACCGAACCTAGCTTCCCGATGAGGGCCCATACAGGCGCTTTCATAACCAAATGGAGCGCGAGAATCGCAAATAACGCAATCCACCGAACCATGCGCATGCTGTCCCGCAGTTTCCACATAAAAAGCCCGAGAATCACAGCGCCATAGACCATGACCGGCCCGCTGGAAGCCGACGCCACGGCAATAACGGTTGCCGAGAGAATCCCCATGACAGCAGTAAGTTTATGACCCGCGCCCCTAACCCACAGGGCGATAAAAAAGGGAATGCTTGATGCCCCGAATGTACCGGCCAGGATCGGATGCATAAAAGCACCTTGACACCTGAGTCTGCCTTCACGCACCATGGTAAATTCAGGAACACCGCCGAATATTGAAAATAAATTCCTCTGTGTGGTTTTCTCAATGACCATCGAGATTGCCAGAGGTACCATTACCCAGGCCAGCATTTTGAATATCAAATGGTAATCGCCCTCATCATAAACAAGGGATCTGAAGATAAAATAGAGGCCTAAGGCATTGTAGGCAAAACCCAGCGAAGAAATAAACGCGTCAGTATCTTTCCGCAGCAGGTAATAAATTATTGCAGATGTAAAGACATATAGAATGGTAATTTTATCAATGGAGCTGAATGTGATTGTGGTAAATTCTTTTCGAATGATGACTCGCAAACAACCCAAGAGGATAATGATCCTTATTATGTAAAAATGCAGTGGCCCAATTCCCACTACTTGACCCAAGGTGATGTAGCAGGCGGTCATGATCAAAGGCAAAGCGGCAAAGCGTCGCGGAAGGAAAAGAAGCAGAAGCCCCATGACTGCGGTGAATATGTAGCCGAGAGTGCTTATATTGCTGACGGCATCATCCATGTGATTCAATTTCCTTAAACATACGCAATGTTAAACTCCATTTCAGCATGATCATATGTTTATGCCATGATTGTTTGTATTTCAGTTTTTTCTTCCTGCCTGTTACGTAATCAATACCCACGAGAAATAAAAGAATGATCAGTCTCAAAACAGAGCTAACAAAGACACCAAGCTTATATATGCTTGCCCCTCTCGTTCCGTAATTCTTAGACATAAGCTTGGAGATGGATTCACACATCATTAACATGCTGAAGTCTTTAGGTGCATGGTCGCTTGACTGTTCACCCAAATGAATAATATCGACTTCACTCATGTAATAAAGCCGCCAGCCCTTTTCATAGATCCGCTTGCAAAGATCTATATCCTCTGCATACATAAAAAATTGCTCGTCAAAATATCCTACTTCATCTAATACCTCTTTTCGGATCAGAAGACAGGGACCATATAAACTTCTTACATAACCGCTTTCATAAGGATTATGTGACGGGAATATCTTCTTAATGATATTCGCAGATTTGTTTGCGAAAAAAATCTGGATCAAGGACCTCCTAATTGGGGTCGCCTCCATTTGCAATGGCAATTCTGCCACACGCCCTATCTCATTAAATATTTTGCAGCTTATAACACCGGTTCTGGAATTGTCATTTAAGAAGGCGCACATTTTATCCAACGCCTTATGGTTTACAATGGTATCAGGGTTCAGAAATAAAATATATGGTGCCGTCGCTAGAGGTATAGCGAGATTGTTGGCCTTACCAAACCCCAAATTGCCGCCGGAATTGATTAAATGAACTTCAGGAAAATCTTTTTGAACCATTTCCCTGCTGCCGTCACTTGAATCGTTGTCAACAACAAAAACCTCTATTTCTATACTCCCACGAGAGTTTCTAATAGAGGTAAGGCAATCGTGAAGTATATTGCAGGTATTCCAGTTCACAATTATTATCGAAAGATTCACTTAATCTGACTCCTAAATTGTTAAATTTGGCGATTCAAGGCTTTTAATTGGTAGATTCTCAAATTTGATCGTTTATTCAGATGATATCATATAGAAACTGGCTTTTAAATTTTTATTATTGTCAATTAAAGCTACATCATTACGGACCTCCAACCAGAGTTTCAAAGTCAGCAGTCTTAAGAATAGCTGGATTTCGCTGTACCCATAGTCTCCTATCCGTTTAGTATAGATATCCCCATTGACAATCTCATTTAGGAAATGCTTATTCTTTTGTCTGTTGCTCATCCATAGGTCTTCAATTTTTTTACTGCTGTTCAAGTAATGTGACCAGTTTGGCCAAGATTCGTCAGTCTTTATTTTCCGTCTATAGATCACAAGACGCCTCCTAAATGCCCTCGCAAATTGTGCAAGAATAATGGCCGGACCAGAGGCCAGTATGCTGGCGCCAGTATACGCATTTGGTATGCTAACAATACTCTTATCACAAAGCCTTGCCACTACTTTATTAAAAACAGAAGCATTCAGCTTATGATGTGGGCTCATCTTCTTGCTGATTTCAAGAAGCCGCCTGTCTATGGCAGGTAGATACCATCCAAGGATCTTTTCAGGCAGAACACTTTCGGGGCACTCGGAATCCAGGAACAAAGGAAACATCCTTTTCGCCTGAATTTCAATGCGAGCTCGGTCGGTTTTATCATTTATAAGCGGAAGGGGAAATAAGCTGTATAACCTCTCTTTCACTGCGTTAGACAAAGGCCCATCGAACCAATAATGTGGATCATATGAAATGTAATTAAAATCTCCAGTTGATTCCCTTCTGGTAAACCTTGATCTATTCTTATCCAACACAAGGCCTTTGAAAAGGTAGTCGCAGTAAAAACCAGCTAATACGTTGCGGACTCCCATTTCGTACAATTTGCCTCCAAAACCTCCATAATGGTTGGCCCCTATTGTACCCATCCCTCCAGTCAACCTGACGCAATCTATAGCGTTGTTTCCGTAATAATCGAATTCCCTTTTCAGGCCGACAAACTGTACACCAACTTCTTTCGCAACAGTCCTTGCTAGCTGAAACTCGTAGTTTTCTTCATCGTAAAAGCAAAAAGCAAAACATTCACTCACATCAGATGCACAACAGAGTATTGTTCTCGAATCAAGCCCACCGCTGAGGGATACAGCCGTCTGGCCAAAGATAGGTAAAGATCTCTCGCTGACGGCATCTTTGAAAGATGCTGAAAATTCTTCTACTAGGTTATCTTCGCCTTCTGTTGCTTCTGAGCAAAACTCATATTTAAAATATTTTTCCCTTGAGGCAATACGTGGCGTCTTGAAACCTGTGTCTATGGAATAGATCGTAGCGTAATCAGCTGATTTGATTTGTTTGTAAAAGGAATTTGGATAGTTAACTTTTCCCACATTGACGAACTCAGAAAGAGAAACCAAGTCAAGATCGCCTGAAACCGCCTCAACGCAACTTGCTAGCACATCGGGATGGGAACTGAAAACAGGCCCCTGTTCTGTTTCCAACACAAAACAAGGCACGGTACCAGTATGATCTGTAACGATAAAAACTTTCTTCAATAAACGATCTATCACAATGACTACAAAATGACCGTTTAAGTCTTTAAGACATTCAGTACCGTATGCTCGGTAAAGATTAAAAATGTGCTCGCATGCTATCCCACCGGAACCTGAACCATGTGATCCTCTAGCCCATGCCTCTTTCGACAACACAATTCTTCCAGAAAGTGCAACAATAATCTCGTTCTTGACTGATACATAAGGACTCCATAACTTGCCTTCATCTGCCCTGGTTACAAGAAAACTCATCTGATCATCAACATAACAATACACATTTATGTGGCTCATATACTTTAGAAAGTTTGCCATACGCATGTGATCTACAGAAACCCCTTGCCTGAAATCTATAAAGAAGTCACTCATAATCTTTTCTTGTGCCGCCCTTCCTCATCTGGCAGTAGTCCTTTCATTGTGTCCATACTTCGGAGCTCTTTCCGGTAACTCAACCACTTCGATGTTCTGCCGACACAATGATAACCTGAACCTTCATATAATGACAAAGCACCTTCATTATTTGGTAGAACAACCAGGAAAACAGAACTTCTGCCGTGATATAAAGCTTTGCCTTCTACATACTTAAGAATAGTGCTACCAAAACCCTTACGTTGGTACTTTGGGTTAACTGCAAGTTGCACAAGCAACATGCCATCTCTTGCCAGTTCCTTACCTTTATCTAGAATGTTTTGTTTCCAAAAGATACCGCCATCACGAATCAAAATGGCTTTCTCAAGAACGACTGAGTATATGAGTGGTGGTGATTTGACCATTGCAAGAAATTTAGCCAAAAAGGGTCTTTTTCTCCTATGCTCCTCCTCGTGGTATTTTGTATAATCCGTTGTTATAAGAGCATATCCAGCAGTATCATGTACAGTGTTAGCTACATATAGTTCCGCAAAATCCTTTCTGATTAAAAGAGAGAGCCAATTTTCTTGAAGCTTCCATGGTAATTGATGGTTCACATCCAAGGGGAAGCATTTCATACCTAAATGAATAATAGAAGGAATGTCTTCAAATTTTGCGGCACGTATAATTAATTCATGAACGTCTTGCATAATTTCTGCTATAATTTAACCACACATTTGATTGAGTACCTCTGTATTAGCTTCTTAAAGAGTGATACATTATCAAACAACAAACTGTGTGACTTTTGCCGTCAGCTATTTATCGTGTTTGTCTGAATCTTTTATTGTGTTGTTCAGCCCAGGTAATCAGCTCTTTACGCGGCCAAAGCATCGAATAACATATGGGGATGTATTTGCCCTGCTCATAGAGACGTCGCCGTGTTTCCGATGTTTTGATTGCCATTGCTATGTCGCTTTGCTCCGAGCCGTGCCGCAAAAAGAATGCACCCCCCGTCCGTGGGCGTTCCTGTAAATAGGCCAATCGCGGGCTGATTTTAAGCAACTGGGGATCAAAATACCAAGAGGTTCCTACGTAACCCCTAATCTCTTTTTTTCGCTCCATCAACTCAGCAACGTAGAGGTAAAAATTATCATTCCCTATTTCGTTAAATTCCGTCAAATAGCGCGAGTCCACGTGACCACGTAACCAATATCCATTCCCTCCTGCAATAGCGTATCTAATTATCACATTGGCCTTGTTAGACCTGAAAACCGAAAGAATCAGGCTGCGCAAGGCAACGCGGGAGGTCATATCGACAACCAATGCGCCGCAAGGGATAGATAATCCAAGAACAAAACGGATATCTTTACGGAAATAATCACTCGTTACATCGTAGGCATCAATACTCGGGCGCTTCAGAAAATCTGCCAGACGTGTAAATGCATCGGGATATAATTCAAGAATACTTGATGGCAGATTCATCTTATCAATAATTTTCGGCAGATGGAGAGCCAGCTTCGCCACCAGAGCGCGCTTCAAATTGTTTTGTTCATCCTGATAAAGATGTGCCGCTTTCTTTAAAAATATGGATTCGATTTTCTGGACCGGTTGCCGGAAATCTCCCATGCGTGCATATTGAGGAAGATTCAATAAAATCTCATCCTTGATTTGATCAAGCAATAACGCCCTCTCACCTGCCAGGCCAGAGAAGTGCTGACTCAATGCTTGATATGTCTGTTCGGGTATCAAATTCATTCCGGTTTTCCCCATGCTTCATTTCCCGGCTATTGTTGTGAATACTTTGACCAAAGGCGTTTCTTCAAACGGGAGGCATAGGGATGCCAACGGTATGCGCCCAGGACTTTCAGTTTAAATTCCAGTGGCCAATCTGTCGGCTCCACTTGTACTCTGCCAATGACAAACGTTTCACCGGCACCCGTGAAAACTGTGGGATCAACGGTGAACACATGATCGTAACCAGCCTTTCGCGCCATAGCAATGTGACGATCCTCGTACTCGCCGAAAGGGAAGCTGTGCATTATTACTTTTTTGCCTAACATATTTTCGAGAATATTCTTTGATTCAGACAATTCTTTTCGCGCATCATCATCCTTTATTTCAGTCAGGTGCAGATGATGCATCCCATGCGATCCGATGGTTACACCTTTGTTTTTACCCAATAGTTTTAAGTTTTCAGCGGTAAGAATGGGGCCTGTAAGTTTGCGCCTGTCCTTATCATTGATCCATGCAGCTTCCTTGCCGAAATGAGCCGTTGGTATAAAGAAGGTGGCCGGGATGGCGTGGCTCGTTAATATCGGCAGGACCGTTTCTATGGTGGAGGCAAAGCCGTCATCGAATGTAACGGCAACATGATGCCTGCCATTTTTAATATCACCGATGGAATCTGTTGCCACCGGTGTGGCTAACTGTGGCAATATTTCCATTTGCCGGACAAATCGCTGGTAATGCGCAGGCGTTACGTCATGATACATCAAAACAACGCAGGTTCCAGGCTCGTCATTGTCATCTCGAAAGAAAGCAATTATTTTTTCAACACTCCGGAATACTATGGCGATCAAAAGCTTGACAATGCGCTTGATCACCGTGCCTCGCTTCCCGGCTTCGGAGTGGAGAGCAACTGTCTAAAGGTTTCCTTCACCTGTTTTTTTGCGGAATCAATCTTCTGCTTGATCGATATTCTCTCTGTCTCCCGGTTTTGGAATAGGTCAACTATTCTTTGGATGGCCTCATCCAGACTCACGGATCGCGCATCGACCACCATCGTTTCCAGCCCTACGCCTTCGAATACGCCATGGAATTTCTTGCTGTAGGCTACCGCCGCAGTAGGCACGCCCTGCGAAATCGCGGCGATACAGGCGTGCATTCTCGACCCGATAAAAAAATCACAAAGCCCGATGATGCCTTTGACCTCGAACTGGGTATAGTCCGCTGTTACCATATATAGCCTGTTTACATACTGATCCTTCAACGCTTCATAGACTTGTCTTGCTGCTTCGTTATCACTGTATTTGTTTTCTGTTTTACTATAGGTGTGAGGAATAAGAAATATCCGGGACGTTGTTTCATTCATCAGTTTTTTTATAAGATTCAACACAAAAGTCTTGTACTCAAATTTTAAACCAAACATATTCTTGCCGGTGTATCCGCCATGAAACATCAGACCATTGATATTGATTCCCACTATTTTTTCTCCGGCGCGAATTTCTGCAGGAGGATATATTTCAATTTTAGACGGCGGCACCGCGGGCAGGGTAAAAGCCACATCAGGGCAAAAGGTTATACGGCTGTCGTTGATGGTGCGGCTTAACATGGTGTTGACCAAGGAGATGCTTTCAAGGTCGCGCGAAAGGACAACGGATGCCCGCCGGATGATCCATCTGGCTATTACCCTGGAAAGCCATGAAGAATAAGGCCCGTAAGTTTGGGGAAAAAGAACGAGCTTTTTCCCCAGCAGGATGATCATAACAATGGGAATAATACCCATAATAAAGTCGCGAAGGCCGTAGATATCACTAAAGCTGTCACCTCCATGGATATCGCCGATAAGGTCACATTCATCCAGGTCACGCAAACGGGAATTCGAATGAATGATTTTTCTCCGGAGCCAGGCCGATGGTGTGATGCGCACAAGAAAAGCCATAAATAGTAGAATAATAAGATGCTCCTGTATCCGCGCTCTGGGCGAGAGCCGGTAATTAATGACATCTACAGCTACTTCTTTATCGGCTAAATGAAGTACGTTATTAGACCTTTCCGGGCTCCCCATAAAAAAAGAAATCTTTGCATCAGGGATCACCTCTTTAACAAGCCTCACTAATGAATAGGCTAAAGCTGACACTCCCCGGTTGTTGGTGTTAAAGGGGGCGCCCATCAGACATACCTTTATCTGTACATTGTTGTTGTCCATTTTATTTATGCCCTTTGTTGTCTGAAGCCATTTGATGAATATGTCTGTGATAGCGCTGATTTTTTGCTGCACGTAAAAAGCCAGGGGAAGCCGAGTCGATTCGTTGAGAGCTTTGCACAACGCTACTATTCGTCATATCGGCGAATACCCTGATGTGAAAAGCGACACGATCACGGAGTTGTTCGCCGGGAAGGGGAAAGCAGCTCCTTAACTTTCTTTGCCGCTGACAAGAGAGCGTCATTACGGCTTAGATAATTATCCCTGAACTCCGACGCATATCGGCGAAGAGCTACTTTCAATCCGCTCCTGTTCAGAGAAATCCCTGCGGAATTCGATAAGACAACCGGCTCCTCATTGGTATACTTCCTTACCACATCACCGACGTTTCCCCATATTACGTCTTGTGTGTTCAGGCGGTCAACGGTGGCCGTCAATTCCCGGTATCCATCCTTGAAATCGTCGTGGTGCGTCATGATGAAAGCAGGATTATGGTCGTCTATCTCTGAGAACTTCCACCGTTGAAAAAGGGGGAGCGCCTTTGACAGGGGATCTTTAACCGGCTGAATCTCCGTATTGATTGCAGCAAGGTATCCGTGTCTCTTTAGAGCTTCAAGAGATTCATTGGAGAACACACCCTGTGGAAACACCATGACCCGTTCAAATGCTATTCCAGTCAGACGTTCGTGTTCCTGCATCCTGGCTGTGGCAAGATCAATTATGTGGTCAAGGAAGGCATGGTTTGTGCTTCCGAACTCTCCTTTGGTATGATCGCAGCCATGTACGCATAGGCTTAATCTGTCCGACCGATCCCGAAAGAGGGCGGCTATCTTGTTGTCGGTGCGATCATAATTCCAGGGGATGAAAGCGATTGTTGCGTGAAAATTGTGCTGGTCAGCCAACTGCAGAAGTTTCCGGTAGTTCAGGAACCCGTAGTTTTCTCTCAACAGCGGATCATCAATGATGATGGAAGCGTATTTCATGGTTGACCTCTTATTTAATTAGCCCCTTTTTCCACTCCTGAAATGATGTGTCGGGCGTCAACGGGATAGTAGTTTTGCAAATCGTCTGTACAGGGGGAGGACTAACGAAGGTGAAGGGGGGAACGTCGTGGCTAACATGTGATCCCGTTCCTAAGACAGACCCTTCTCCGATACGAACAGTTTTCCCGTCGTTGGCTGATACGCTACAGGCCATCCCGATCCTTGCGTTTTTTTCGATAATTACCTTCCCTCGTTCCCGGAAATGGGACATGATTATTGATCTTAGCACTATTGATGCACCCTCTTGGATTTCAACATCTTCTGGATGCATGTTTTCGATATAAACATCATCCCCGATGAAGACATTCTTACCGATCTTTACCCCCCGGAGACGATGAAGGAATGGTCTTAAAGTCGTTGTTCCTGGACCAAACCTTGCCATTAGATGTAGGATTCGGTTGAAACTCCCACGTAAAATACTTTCTTCCATTGAACAACCCCCTTGTTTACGATTGGTGGCGAACCAACTCATCGCTCTGAAATAAACCTTTGTTCAAACCTCTCGTCCACTCGTCCACCCACTCTGATCGTTCAGTCGATGCTGTCATTACAATTTAAAGCTTTTCACGCCTCATTTGTTCCTTCCAAGAAGTCTTGACAGCAGCAGATTGCTGTAAAATCTGGCCTCATCTTCGTTGACAAGGCGCCGCTTTTTTTTAAGGAAAGGTTTCAGGTAGCCGTACGAAAGCATGATTCCGCCCACGAGGACGGGCCGCCCGGCAAAAATCCGGTGCAGGACCTTGGCGAAGAAAAAAAGTTTGCTTCCGCCTGTCATATAGAATATTTCGCCATGCATGGCATTGGTCTTCAGAAAGCCGATACCGGAACCCTCATTTTTGAGGTGGCACATCGGAAGTTCCTTGAAATGCCTCGTCCGCCATCCCTTCATCTGCGCCCTGATTTCATCGACAGTATCCCAGCCTTTCGCGACCACGAAACCGCCTATCTGGGAAAAACATTCCTTGCGCATGAACTTGCAGGCCCCGGCGGTGTGATAGGATGGCATCTCAACGGCGTTCCAGCCCCTGCCGTGGTCTTCGAGGTATATGCCTGACGCTATTCCCAGGCGGGGGTCCTTTTCAAATTTCTGCAACAATTTTTCGAAATAGTCGGACGCAAAGCGCAGGTCGCAGTCGAGCTTGACCACAAAATCAAACTCGCTGTCCTTGACCAGATGATAGCCGCGATTAAAGGCATTGACGATAGGTGAACCGGGCTGGCGGGGGGTATCCCGATCGGTTCTCAGGACCTTGATCCAGTCAAACCGCTTCCGATAAGAATCAATGATTTCCGGTGTTCTGTCCGACGATCCGTCGTCCACGATGATCCACTTCGATGGTTTGATCGTCTGGTTGATGACTGAGTCAAGAGTCTGCTCGATATATTTCTCCTCGTCCTTTACCGGTGAGATGAGGATATAATCAGTTCCGTGTTTTGTCATGCTGCAATTTTGCTCTTAGGATTTTGCTTTTCAATTGAAACCAGTGCAACCAGTCATAGCCGCCTTCAAGTTTTGCCCTGAAAAAGGCCAGATCGTCACGGGAATTAACCGGCAGCCTCTTGAGGAAAAAGATCGGATCTTGTGCGGAGGCCCTTCCGATTCGGGTGCTCACACCATATCTATAACCGCAGGCCATCAGTGTGTCGGTGAGGTACCTCGTCAATTCCTTATCCTCCTCAGGGAAAGCAAAAGGATATGAAAAAGAATCGACAGGCGCGCCTATTTTACTTTCTATCATCTGCCTGGAGTGTCTAATTTCAAAATTCATATCATCCCGGTTCAGGTTTTTGAGCTGAAAGTGGTTTGTGGTATGCGAACCGAATGATATGCCTTGCCCGTGCAGCTCGGCAACTTCATCCCAGCTCAGATGCTCTTTGCCGTCCATTTTCCGGGTGTGATCGGTGATATAATCTGTGGGCAGGAAAACCGTAGCCGTAAAGCCATGCTTGCGGAGTATCGGGAAGGCGCTGAGATAAAAGTCCCGGAAACCGTCATCAAAGGTAATTACGGCGTGTGCGGCGTGTTTATTCCTCTTATTACCGGTATCCCGAAGAAGCTCGACGGCATGGGCGAGGCTGATGACCTTGTAATCGTTATCTTTGAGGAACTGCATCTGCGCGGCAAAGCGCCCCGTGGTCGTGTTGAGCCAGAAGTAGGGATGCGCTTCGATCTCCGGTTCATTGCTCACACTATGATACATGAGAATGGGTATGGCAAGATCGCGGTCGGCACGCCTTCGAGACAGGGGGGCAAAAAATGCCGTTGTGAGATATTTGTCGAGGGATTGAAACACTTATTGCGTGCCGTTCTTTCCCCGTTTCATAACGGATTCGACGATCTTATAATAGGTTTCCCTTGCATGGCTCCAGTTTTGCTCTTTCAGGAATTTCATCGCGCCGTCAATAAGCTCGTCGCGCTCTGCATCGCTTTTCCGGTAAAGTGAAATGATGGACCTGGCAAGATCGCTCTCGTCTTCCGGTTTGAAAAACACAACCATTTTATCGTCGTAATAATAGCGGTGGGCCGTTGTTTTTGAAATGACAATGGGGATGCCCAGTGTCATATATTCCAGCGATTTCATGCTTAGCGCCTCATCTGAAAAGACAGAGGCCTTTGTCGGGACAATGCCGATATCGGCTTTTTTCAGGATTTCAGGAAGTTCAAAAAACGGCACCCCGCCGTTGAAGTGCACGCAATCGTCGAGGCCCAGTTCCTTCGAAAGATTCATCATCGATTCATAGAGTCGCCCGCCGCCGTAAAGATTTAATTTTACATTCGGGATTTGTTTTCTGACGAGCACCATCGCTTTGATAAGCGTATCTACCCCGAAGTGTTCTTCGAATGATCCGTGGTAAAACAGGTTACAGCCGTTTTCGGGACGAGGCTTTCTGGCAAGGGAAAGCTTGAACATGTCTTCATCCGGGACGTTCAGGATGGTCGTGCATTTTATCCCGTGATTGACACGCTTCAGCAGCTTATCCCTCCAAATATCCGTCACAGTTATGACATGATCGGCAAAGCGGGCGGAGATGCTCTCCAGATGCTTCAGGATGTTTATGATGGGTTTGTCTTCCGGAGTGCCCAGCTTGCGCATGTATAACTCAGGCCCGATATCATGAATGTCAAGAATGACGCCGGCGCCCAGAAGCTTGGGAATCAGGGCTGACAATACAATGATGTCGGGCGGTGACGTGACATGGACGATGTCATACCTCTTTTGCAGCCCAAAATACGACAAGACAAAGAAGGATTTCAGGCAAAACATAAACAGCCGCAGGAAATAGAGCGCCGCTTTTTGTTCCGAAGCAGGCCTTGATTGAATAAAGTAAAGGTTCAAGCCGTCATAGGTCTGTAAGACTTTTTCATCCTTCGATTCACGCAAGCAGATGATATCAACATCAAATCCCTTATTCCGTAAGGCTTTCGCCTCACGGTACAGGATGGCGCTTCCTTTGAATTTCATATAGTAGAGCATACATGCTCGTTTGTTAGTTTTATTTAATGTGGTCATAAGAGAATCTGCCTTGTAATGAGACTTCCAGAATTTTGCCATGTCTTTGGGCAAGACATGCCAATACTGGCCTTCATATTTTGTTTTGATATAAGTAAGAAATTCCTCATAATATTGAACAGGGTATTTCTCGTAGTGTGAATTATGATTGCAGTCGATATAGTCGGGATGGGTTATAAACAAAGCCATGCCGCCCTTTTCAGCAATCCAATCCAGTTTCTTTTTCCATATATCGATATTTTTTTGCTGCATGATGATGAAGAGCAGAAAATCCTGCGGCAGGGTGTAGGGCAGTTCTACATATCCCGTCTGATGGGCATTGCCGGAAACCCAGAAGGGGAATATGGTTCCGACACCATCGGGCTGGGGTTCAAAAGGATCTGTATCAAAGGTGGAGGCGTCATACGTTATGTTTAGTTCATGCAGCCAGTCAAGATTGTGGTACATGCTGGGGCTACGGAAACCTGCAGCATTCCATTTTTTCAGATTTTGGTTGATCTTTGTTGCCTGTTCCTCAAATACTTTACTCGAACGGAAAATATTGCCCTGATGATGCAGGCCGTGAACGCCTGCTTCAAAACCGCGTGTTGAAATTTCATTCAGCAGCGCTTCAGGGACTGAATAATCTCCGGCAACGAAATTGAAAGATGAACGGAAACCGTGCTTTTCTTCAATATCCATTAATGCACGGCACTTTTCCAGACCCTTTTTTGTTTCCACATCATGGGTCAGTACCAGTGCAAATTTCTTATCTTCCGGCCATCCCTGCCAATTTATGGGAGGTGCTGCGGCGTTTGGATCTATGGGCCAGATGTCTTTGTGACTGGAAAGCTTCCGCTGGATCAACATTCCGCGCAGATAAATTTGCACAGGACGTGGAATAAACATTTTTAAAAAATAATATAAATTATTGCTGGTGAAATACATAATTGTCCTTAAATTTATCCAAGATGACGATAGCAAAAACGGCTCAGCATGGGTTGAACCGGATCAGGTGATTTTTGACACATGTAACGCATTAATCTGTAAGGTAAACTTGTTTCGCGGCTCACTGTGCCGATTCTGTTTTCTCCACAGTCATTATAGAATGTGTAAAGATCAACCCCGGTAGTGCCCCACCTTTTTTTAAAATCCATCAGGGTGGGGTTATGTATTGATGTTCTGCCAAAATCATAAATTTTGTATCCTTTGGTGCATGCTAGGGTCATGTCAACGATACTCTGTCATTTCGAAGGAGCCTTCACAACTGAGAAATCTTAGATTTCTCCCTGCGGTCGAAATGACATTTCTGGATTGACACGACACTAGTGTAGTGTCTCAATGAAACCTTGTCATATCGACCAGCGGGAGATATCTTGTATATTCCTACGATTATTAAGATTTCTCCCTGCGGTCGAAATGACATTTCTGGATTAACACGATACTAGGGTAGCCAAAATAAGATCTTTTTCTATGGTTATGATTATTGATGGTCTCGTAAAAAGTCGCTTTTGCCCTTTTTTGTCATTCCCGCGAAGGCGGGAATCCAGTTATTTCAATAGGTTCTGGATACCGGCCTTCACCGGTATGACGGTTTTTCGACTTTTTACGACTTCATCATTATTGGCTTTATAGCTGATTCTTTGATGAGTCCGGCTTGTTTCCACTCTTCGATTGTGACGTCATAGAATGATTGTATTTCTCTTATTCTGCTGGTTATAGCCATGACAATTATATCAGGGCACTTATTATTATATTCAATGGAGCTTACGACAACGGCTGGACGTTTTTTGGTTGTTGTAAGATCAGTAAATGGAAATTGCAGTAAGACAATATCACCAAAGTTATAATCGGTCATATTCAGCATCCTCCAGGTTATCCCAGACTTCACCGAATAACTTTTCTGACATTTTGATGGCCGATGAAGCTATTTTGTGATCTTCGCTTTTGTAAAACAGGAAGTTGACAAAATCTTCCAGTTCGGTCTTTTTTTCGGGTGATAGAGATCTTATTTTATTGAGCAATGATTGTTCTTTGTGGGTGTTTATGGTGTTTGTGTTCATTGTTTATTTACCTCATATTGCAAATGTTTGTATCAATAAAAACGCTATCATCTTTCATGAATTTCATTCTTTACGGTAATCGCTATTGGTACATTTTGATCAAGCAGAAATCGTAAAGGAGAAGTTGCCTCAGGCATGCGCCAGCACCTGTTCTTCATCAATCACTTCAGCAGCGTATTGAAGAACGCCACGGATAATATCCGCAGTGAGTTCAGGATATGCTTCAACAATTTTATCAACTGTGTAACCACCAGCAATTATTCCTAATATATTTTTTATCATAATTCTTGTGCCACGTATGACCGGCTTGCCACCGCATATTAAATGATCGATCTGGATATACTCATTCATTTCTGCACCTCTCATTAAATTACTTTAAAAACATTATAGTCTATCTGGAAGTTTCACACAAGAGACAGGGTCAAGGGCAAAGGTTCAAGTACAAGGTACAAAGAACGAGGTTCGAGGTACAAGGTCAAATCTCAAATTCCTTTATCCACCTTCGTCACCGCGTGACACCTCCGCCGGCGGAGGACAAAGAAACGAGAGCTTAACACAGGAGTAAGAGGCAAGGGCATCAGTAACAGACGTCGTGACTGCCAACTTCAATGAAATATACGGAATTGTCTTCGATTATTCTGAAAACAATCCTGTCAGAATAGCTTATCGAGAACGCGTAATACTCTTTGAGGTTCCCCTTTAATCGATGAGTTTTAAGTCGTTTATCGAAGATGTCTTCCTTAAAGATAGCAAGGCGCTCTCTCAACTGCTCTTTCTGTTTCTCCGTGAGCCCCGTTAAGTACTTATGCCAGCGCCTTTCGAAGACACTGTCATAATGAATTGATTTCGGTTTCATACCCTTTACACGGCTTTAATAAAATCGTGAATGGAAATTGCTTTAGTCTTGCCCGCGGCAAGATTCCGCTCAGATTCATCAAGTCGTACGAGAAATGCCTGCCGCTTGACAGTGCGATAAACTTCCTTGAGAAGGTTATATTCCTGTTTCGGTATCTTGACATAATCTTTTACAACAGCTTGTCCCATAACGACACCTCCTTGTTCGTTTAAAATCATTTTTTAAGCGATGATAGCTTTGCACAAGAGACAGGAGCAAAGTTCAAGATTCAGCTCCGCCCTCTCGGTTACATAGAGGGTATCCGAGGGGGGTGAAGCAACTTATAATTTGTAACAAAAAACATGGACAATCAGTTTAAAATTATTAGACTATTGCCCGGTAATTTGCAAGGGTTAATGAAATAAATCGCGTTATCAGCCCATGTGCCGGTAAAGCATTCTGCCCAGCATTCTCAAAACCGGTAAGGGTAGTTTTGAAAATAATTTTGTAAAAAAAGGATTAATATCCGAATGATCGACGGCGAAACCATTTTTCTGCAAGTCATACCTGTAATAATAAATCTTGTATGGCTTGACTCCCCATCCTGCTTTGAACTGCATTAACCCTTCATTTTCCGGTTCTGTCCGTCCAAAATAAAGTTTTTCAAAGCCGTGATCAGCGCTCCATTTTATGGCTTCCCACATCATCAGGTTGTTCGCCCTCAGATGCTGAAATGCTTTATCGGAAGCGCCATATTTGTAGATGACTTCCTTTCCAAAATTTAAATAAACATTTGCAGCGATCGCACAATCGCGTAGGAATGCTGTGGCGATAAACCCCATATCTCTGGCGATCACTTGATTGTGCAAATGCTGAAAGAATTTGTACGGCTGCGGCGGTAGTCCGTGTTCCCTCCGTGTCATTGTGTTCAGGCGATAAAAATCCATCATGGATTGTGGCGATGTGGAAATCGTCACATTGATATTTTCATTTTGCGCTTTTTTTATGTTTCGCCTGGTGGAATCCCGCAGGTTCAGAAAAAGCTGCTGCTGCCCGCAACTCAAATCCAGGGTGTGTCCCCAAAATAATTGTGACGGCTTTTTCGTTGATAAGTATTTTTCTCCTCCGCGAATTTCCAGATATTTCCATTTTTGCTTTTTGCCTAGAGAGACTGCCTGATCAAACAGCTTTTGAAACTGTTGCGCGTTTTCGGCAATGGGTTCGCATGTGTCGGTGAAAGGCAGGCAAACGCCTCGTCTGCCGGTGAGGGCGCTATTGACTTCCATCACCGGCAGAAGGCTGATAAACGTGTTTTCTTTTCTGGCACACAGGTAGAAAGGCTTGTAGTTGTATGATTTGCTCAGAACGTCGGCCCAGTTGGAGGTATGGAAAAAGGAACAACCCGGCGTGGAAATAAGCAGGTTATTCCAGTTTTCTTCTTCCAGTGGATTGGTGAGCGACGGCTCATGCATAATATTCTTTGATTTGTTCGACAACGTAAGCGGTCTGTTCATCCGACAGTTCGGCAAACATCGGCAGCGACAGGTATTGCTCCGAGCATTTTTCAGCAACGGGAAAACTGCCTTTGCCTTTCTTGAGGAAGCTATATGCATCCTGAAGATGAATAGGCACGGGATAATGAATGCCGCAGGAGATGCCTTTTTCAGCCAGATAAGCCATGAGCTTGTCTCTGTCTTTCACGCGAATGGCGTAAATATGATAGATGTGCCGGGCGTAGTCTGCTTCCTGCGGAACGATAATATCGTTCACCGCGGAGAGCCCTTCCGTGTAGTCTTTGGCATGCTTCCGGCGGGCATCGTTCCACCCTTGCAGATATTTTAATTTAACGTTGAGCACAGCTCCCTGAATGCCGTCCAGCCGTGTATTCCAGCCGATGATGCCGTGGTAGTATTTTTTGGACTGTCCGTGATCACGGAACATTCTCATATTTGCAGCCAGAGCGTCGTCATTGGTCACAACGGCGCCGCCTTCACCGTATGCGCCAAGATTCTTACCGGGATAAAAACTGAAACAACCGGTATGGCCCATGGAACCTGCTTTCTTTCCTTTATATTCCGCGCCATGCGCCTGGCAGGCGTCTTCAATTACATGCAGCCCATGCTTTTTGGCAATAGCCATGATGGGATCCATATCCGCAGATTGTCCGAACAAATGAACGGGGATGATGGCTTTGGTCTTTTTAGTTATTGCCGCCTCAAGCAAAGAAGGATTTATATTATTGGTTTTTTCTTCAACGTCGACAAAGACCGGGGTTGCGCCGGCAAGCGATATTGCTTCGGCGGTGGCGATAAAAGTATTGGGCACGGTAATGACTTCAGCATCTCGTCCGACCCCCAGCGCAACCAGGCTTAGCCACAGAGCATCCGTGCCGTTTCCGACACCCACGGCATGCCTGCAGTTACAGAATTTGGCAAATTCCTGTTCGAATTTGGCCACAAAAGGCCCTCCGGCAAAAGCCGTTTTTTCCATGACTTCGTCAATTGCCGTATGAATTTCATCTTTGATACTTTTGTATTGAGCTTTTAAATCCAGAAATGGAACATTCATATTCATTCTTAAACCTTTCTTAGTATTTTTGCCGGGTTGCCGGCGACAATCGTGTCGGGCGGCACATTTTTTGTGACGACACTGCCGGCGCCGATGATAGCCTTCTCGCCTATGATTACATTGGAGAGAATGGTTGAGCCGGAACCTATTGATGCTCCTTCCTTCACAAGGGTCGGCTCTACTTTCCAGTCGGCTTCCGTTTGCAATTTCCCGTCCTTTGCGGTGGCCCTCGGAAAAGTATCGTTAATAAAAGCTACATTGTGTCCAATGAAAACATTGTCTTCAATGGTTACTCCTTCACAGACGAAGGTGTGGCTCGATATTTTACAGTTTTTGCCGATAAAGGCATTTTTTTGAATTTCAACAAAAGCCCCGATCTTTGTATTGTCACCAACACTGCAGCCATAAAGGTTGATAAATTTGGAAAGTTTTACATCTTTCCCGATCTTGACATCATCTGATATGCATACGTGATTCATATATAAGTAATTTCGCCTTTATTATTGATGGATTTGTTGGCGGCTTCCAGCATTCTGACATTGTTCAAACCGGCAATGCCGTCATTGACAACGGTTCCGCCATTTTTTACGTGGTCAACAAATTTTTCAGCCATTAGCTTGAGCGCTTCAGTTTGCACAACTTTAGGCGCCCACATGTCACCCGAGCGGTAGTCAACAAGCAGATTGTATTGTCCTTCCTTAGTCTTTACATTAATACCTTTGTCGTAGATTTTAATTTTTTCATCCGGCTCAAGATCATTCCATACCAGCATTTTTTTCGATCCGCCGATCAATGTAGTCCTGACTTTAACCGGCGAGAGCCAGTTGACGTTAATATGAGCTATGACGTTATCAGGGTAATAAAAAGTCAGGTAGGCGATATCTTCCAGGCCGCGGCCAAAATGGCCGGCCCCTGTGGCCACAACGGCCTGTGGTTTTTCACCGATGACGTAATCCATGATGGAGATATCATGGGGTGCAAGATCCCAGATAACGTTTACATCATGTTGGAATAACCCCAGATTGACTCTTACGGAGTCGAAATAATAGAGATTGCCGAGGATGTTGTCATCAATTAACTGACGAATTTTGCGCACTGCTCCCGTATAAAGAAAGGTATGATCCACCATCAGTTTCAAATTCTTTTTTGCGGCCAGTTCTACCAGATCTTCGGCTTCGGCAACAGTGTAGGTGAAAGGTTTTTCCAGAAAAACACTCTTTCCTGCTTCGAGTGCTTTTTTAGCCAAACCATGGTGAGTAAAAACCGGAGTGACAATCGCAACTGCATCGACTTCCGGGTTTTTGATCAATTCGTCGATATTATCAGTGACATTTATTTGTGGATAAGTTTTTTTGACTTTTTTAAGGATTTGCTGATTCATATCGCAAACCATTTTCACTTCGGACCCGTTAGCGGCAGTGAAGTTCCTGACAATATTCGGGCCCCAATACCCATAGCCTATAACACCAATGCGCAACATAAATTATAGAACCTTTCCCAATGTGTTTTGTTTCCATATTCCAGAAAAACGTGTAGCGTAAGTTGAAAAATTAAAATGCACCACTGCCGCCTATCACTGCTTTAGGAGTCATAAGGATAATTTTCAGATCAAGCAACAGGCTCCATTCCCGCAAATACTGAAGGTCCAGCCGGACCATTTCATCAAAAGTTGTGCGGCTTCGGCCCATAACCTGCCAAAGACCTGTAATTCCCGGTTTAGCTGAGTGTAAACGTCTACGATGCCAAATATGATAGAGATCACATTCGTATGGAATAGGCGGACGCGGCCCCACCAGAGACATGTCGCCTTTTAATACGTTTATTAATTGCGGAAGTTCATCAAAACTGGTTTTACGTATAAATTGACCAACAGTTGTGACGCGGGAATCATTAGTCAATTTGAAGATACCCGGTTCGACTGCCGCCGATTTTTGCTGATTAATATACTTTGTAATATATTCTTTGTGCTGGAGAGGGTCATTATTTGTTGTCATTGATCTGAATTTATAGAAAAGAAATGTTTTGCCATGTAATCCAACACGCTCTTGACGAAAAAAAACGGGACCGGGCGAAGTAGCCTTGATGGCTGCCGCAATGATTAAAAAGAGAGGTGAAAAAAGCAAAAGAGCCATAACGCTTCCGGCACGATCGAAAACAATATTTTTTATCAGGAGAGCAGTTCTCTTACTTAAACCTTTAGTTTCAATGTCCGGGTAGAGATTTATGTTAAAAGGCACATCTTCCGATGATGCCTGGTTTGTCTCCGGAAAAACATGATAAGATATATATATATTGTTAAACCAGTCATGATGAAGTTTTTCATGAAAGCGATCATAAATTTTGTGAATTACAGTATCAATGAAAACTTCATTCATCTCTGCTATTTCTGTGAACAGAACTCCCATGATTGTATTATGTTGATACCAGCCCCTCATATCGACTTCTCTCAGCAATGAATTTAAAGATTGCTTGATTTCATTAATTATTTTCTTGTCTTGCTTTGTCTTAATCAGACGTGAAATATCAAGCAAGACGAGCAGAAATGGTTTTTTTGATCTTTCCGTACGTCTACGTTCCAAATGTAACATATGATGGAAATATGACTGATCAAAAAAAACTGTATTGTCTAATACCGGTGAATTAACAGCTTTCGAAAAAGAAAAGCTTCTTTTTTTTGATTTTATCGGATTCATGGATTTTATCCTGTATCTTTAAAGAAAGATGGTCTCGTAAAAAGTCGGAATTTTCACATTTTGTCATTCCGATGAAAATCGGAATCCAGTTATTTCAATGACTTCTGGATACCGGCTTTCGCCGGTATGACGACATTTGAACTTTTTACGGGTTCGTCAAGAAAGACTCATTCAACGTGCTTTTGATAAATAATTAAATTTTAAAAAATTGCTTCCATTTACGTATTCCATTTAATTTTTTTCTAAAATGAATAGTAATTATCATATAAGCATTATCAAGTCAATTTATTTCTTTGATGGCCATAATTTTTGAAAAAAAACTTTTATATTATTAATAAATAAGGATAATTTTCCTAAAAATCCCGGTTCCGGATGCATTTTCGCATAACGGTAATCGTAGTATTGACGATTAGTGCCAAAATATCTTTGGAACATTGCTTCTGTTTTAAATTGCATATTGTTTAATACGACGCCAAGTATCTTATTTTTATTTAACAGTTTTATGGCTTGTTGAATTGTCTCCCGGGGTGTGTCACCTGATTTGATCACCAGTATAATTCCGTCGACCATTTCGTTTAAAACGCTGGGCTCGGTTGTAGCTAAAATCGGGGAAGAATCGATTATAATATATCTATCATCGTATCTCGATTTTAAATCCTGAATCAGAGTTTTCATTTTGTTAGAACCGACCAGTTCTACCGGATTGTCCTGAATGTTGCCGCCGGAAAGAATACTTAGTTTGTCGATAGAGGTTTTAATCAAAAGATCCTGTATCTCAGCTTTTCCCGTTAGATAGTCAGAAAGCCCTTTTTTCCCCCGCAGACCGAACAAGCCAGTTATTGAAGGATTTCTAAGATCACAATCGACCAAAAGTGCGTGGCTATGCAGTTCAACAGCTATAATACTGGCTAAATTAGCGGCTACGAAACTTTTGCCCTCTCCTGATATTGCACTGGTAACCATAATGGTTTTGGGCGCGCTTGCCATTCCGAGTTTAATAAGAGTCCTCATCCTTCTGAATTGCTCTGTTACCATGGATGAAGGAGCAAAAAAAGATACCAGTTTGTCATCCAGAACAAGATCATCCGGAACAGATTTTTGAACCTTATCTTCAGATTCCACATGTTTTTCCTGTTGCACTTTTTGCAGTGCATCAAACATTTTACCCATAGCTTAGTGTCCCCAATATTTTATTAAATAAATCCGGTAAAAGCAGATAAAGCAAGCAACAAGAAACTAAGAATAAAAGAAGCGAAATAATAACAGTCGGTAGAAATAGCTTACTTTTCTGACTCCATGAAGAGTTTTCTTTTATTTCAAGATCTCTGATAACACTTTGAATGATATTTCTCCCAATACGGTTTTGCTCCTGTGAAAATCCCGTAAGTAATGCGTTGTCTCCGACAATGTTTATCAGGCGCGGAATTCCTTTTGAGTAACGGTAAATTTCTTTTATTGCGCTGTTGTCAAATATCTTCAGGTCTCTTGAGCCAGCGCGTTTTAATCTGTAAGTAATATACTCTCTGGTTTCTTTCAGTGTCAGGGGACGCAGATGATAACGGATGGTTATGCGCTGTTTGAGAGGACGAAACTGAGGTTCGGAAAGCGTCTGGTTTAATTCCGGCTGTCCCAGAAGGATAACATTCAACAGTTTATATTTAGCCGTTTCCAGATTAGTCAACAGACGGACCTCCTGTAATAAATTCTTGTCCAGACTCTGAGCTTCGTCAATAATCAAAAATACCTTCTCCTTTTTAGTGAAACATTGAAGCAAATAATTGTGAAGAGAGGTAAGGCTCTGGCCCCGTGATTTGATGCCGTTCGATTCAATACCCAAATCATTACATAGATAGTTGAGAAAATCCGTACTATCCATAATCGGATTAAAAATATAACAGGTTCTAACACTATTGCCATCAATATTGCTGAGAAGTTTTCGTACAAGCGTAGTTTTTCCGGTACCGGCTTCACCCGTTATAACGCTGAATCCCTTGCCTTCCTGAATTGCATATTGAAGATGGGCCAGAGCCTCCTGATGGACTTCACTCAAATATACAAATGCCGGATCCGGTGCTATTTCAAATGGTCTCTCTTTAAAACCATAGAATTTCTTATACATGATTAAGATGCTATTTCTTCTATTTTAGGTATCGTTGCCAGAACTTTGATTCCGAGTGAAAGTTCCACATCAGATGAATCATAAAATGATCTGTCCATTTGTTCACGCACAAAAGCCAGCGCAAGACCTCCGGCCAGCCCGGCAAACAGGCCGATGAGCAAAATTTTCGGAACATCGGGAGTGAAGGGCTTCTCGGGAACTTTTGCCGGATCAATTACCTTGAACTGCTCTCCTTTTTGCCGTTTTTCAAGATTCTCAGCCTGCTGGGCTCCCTGGCTTTTGTTCAACAAAGTTTCATAATCTTTTTTGGTGCTCTCATACTCTCTTAACAGGCCAGCCATATCCTGTTCGCGTGCGGGAGTTTGTTCAATTCTTCCCAGGTATTTATTGACTTGAGCCGAAATTGAAGCATTTTCATTTTGTAAACGTTTTATTTCTAATGATGTTGTCATTAATTGATTTTTTAATTCTTTATAGCGGGGATCGCTTTTTATATCATTATCGTAAGTGTCTTTGTTTTTTTCCAGCTTAGCCAGTTTTTGCTTCACGGCGATGATATCGGGATGATTATCTGTATATTTTGTCCGCAGGTCTTCGAGTTCTCTTTTTAGTTTGTCCTTCTTGGTGTCATAGGTTCCTCCCGCATCGATTGCTAAAACAGAGCTTGAATCTCTTTGGGTTAAAGATGCGTTGTTCAAATATTGATTATCTTTTCCACTCCCCGCTCCGGCCGGCATGCTTGCGGGCATTTCCATACCAGTAAGTTGTTTTTGGATAAAGAGCTTGCGGTCCTGAGCTGCTCTGAGGCTTTCACTTATCCGCTGACTCTGCATCTGCATTTGCTCAAGAATCTTCAGGTTGGTATCTCTTTGTTCGGGAAGACCACCCATGAAACGTCTTTTATATTGAGTAACGCTTGTTTCCATCTGATCCAACTTTGCTTTTGCCGCAGCCAATTCGTTAGTCAGGAATTCAGTCGTGCCCGATGCCTGTCGCTCTCTAATTTTAAGGTTTTCTTCGATAAATAAAGAGGACAACCTGTTGGTGACTGCCGCCGCAACATTGGGATTATCGTTGATAAAACTGATGGAAAAGAAACCACCTTTATCATCTTTATCTTTCTTGGCCGGTAATTCTACTTGTATATTCTTGCGCATTAATTCAACCATTTCTTCTTTTGAAAGGCTTTTACGCTTCTTTTCATATAATCTGAATTCGGTGATTATTGTTTCCAATCGGGTACGGCTTGTCACTTCCTGTGATATCGACTGCAGCCGTTCCCCAACTTTAGAGGTTACTGTAGCCTGTATCAAATTTTCAGGAACGCTTTGTGGAGACACCAGTACAAGCGTTGAGGCTTTATATTGCCGGGGGGCTATTATTGCATAAATTGATGCTCCAGATACAATTAGTATAAAGGGAATAATGATGAACCACATTCTGCGCCGCAGGATTTCAAGATATTCATCAAGTGTAATTTTTTTTTCAGGGTTAATCATAATAAATGGTATGCTCCTTGAAACGCTTCTGAGACCATCATCAGTAAGTGGCCGTTATGGTCAACATGCCTCTGTTCTCTTTATATTCGTTTGTTGCCTCATAAAAATAGTTGGTACTATTTTGATTATACGCATACTCCAGCGAAAATTTCAACCATTGGAATGGAAGGTAAGAGAGGTTAGCTCCCGCGCCCCATCTTGTATCTCGCTGGCCGGTATCCGATTCTGATTCCGATCTCTCCACGCTGCCCAAACAGCCGATGGATAATTGTCTGTCCAGGAAATGAGTGATGCTTCCAGTTGCCCGGTAATATTTCCGAAAGCCAAGATTTTGAGCGGTAAATAAATCCTGGGTGTAGCCGCCCTGAACACTGAGATTATAAGTGGTGCGGGCATCCTTCTGTGTAATATCCGCCTTGAATGTAACGTCGTTGTTATTCTGGCCGATTTCCTGATTCTGCCAGTAATATCCGGCTTGAGCGGATGCGGAGAGTGTGGAACTGAACAAGTAGGATATGCCCAGCGATGATTCGTAAATGGCATAATTCATAGAATTATCCGAATATTCTTGTTTTGTATAACCGCCGTTTAAAGAAGCGGTCGCTTTGGGTGTGAAGCGCAACATATAAGAGGCTTCAACTTTGTGAGTGTTTAAGTCCGGAGACGTTTCGAAATGACCTTTTGCGTAAGCATAGCTCAGCGAGATACCGTTTTGCCTGTTGAGCCAGTATGTAATAAACGGGCTGACATAATTTTCCATACTGTTTTCACTGCCTATGGCTGCTGTTTGGTAAACATTGTTGCGATAATTTACACCGACGCGGCTTTCCGGCCCGAATTGATATTCGACGGTTGGGGAAACCACATTGCGCCAGTAAATACCTCTTTGTGTTTCGGTAGCCAGAACAAATTTGTTGTCTTGAGTTGTAGTGAAAAATTCTCTTTCCCGCGGGTTATCAGAGCGGATGTAATAATTTTGTAAATAAAAATTAAAATGAGAACTGGTCAGATATTTTGCATTCAAATTGGCATTGGCACTGATATAATTTAGATCGGTATAGTCATTGTAAAAAACAGCACCGGCTGATGCATCCAGATCAATGCCGGACTTGGCATCCATGTTGGAGAATTTAACACCGGGTGAAATTGTAGTGTAGAAATCCTTTTTTTGATTTTCGTGGGTCAGATTAAGATTGTCGCTGTATTCGCCTTTCACGCTGATGTAGGGATGAATTTGGCTGAGAATATCGGCTGCATAAACGTAATTAGCTGTAAGGATGCATGAAAATATAATAAAAACCCGTATAACGCGTTTAAGATTCATAATATTAAGCCTTTCATGAATGCCGATGGTAAGTAATTCACAACGGTGGCGCTAATTTAAAAAACTCCAAACTGGAAACCAGGTTAATGGAAATGGCACATTTAAGGAATAATTACAGTATCTCCGGGCTTGATTACGATATCCGGTATGTCTCCATCAATTATTTTGTTATAATTGGCTGTAATCCTTTTTTCTTTGCCGTTTTCCTTCGTTATGATTAAAATTTTTCTTTTATTTGCCCATTCTGTAAAACCGCCAACCATGATGATCAGTTTAACCAGGGTAACTTCACTGCGGATATGGACAATTCCCGGTTGTTTAACTTCACCGGAAATAAAAACCCTATAACTGTTGGCTTCTTTCACTGTTACCGTTACTGTCGGGTTATTTACGAATCCACCAAGTTTTTTGGTTATTTCTTCTTTAAGTTGCAACGGGGTTAAGCCGGCAGCCTGAATATCATCCAGCAGAGGAAGGGATATCTTGCCGTCAATACGGACAGGAACAGTTTTTGTAAGAGATTCTTCCTTCCACACAAAAATATCAAGGACATCTTCAGGACCGATTATATATTTATCATTGTCGTTGGCAACATCGCCGGCAACTTTTTTATTGTCTTTAGCTTGTTTATCATCAGTTATTTTATTCGAGGTATCGGATGCCGCACTTTTTTGTATTTTTTCTGCAGGACTTTCAGCGGCAACATCCTGCGCATAGATAAAAAAACAAAATATATAAATCACCGATAAAAAAATAATCAGGCCTTTCTTCATAATTCGTTACCTCGTTTTTGGGGAAATTATATTTATAAGCAATATAATCTAGCTCAATAAGAGTAAATTAGCAAATAAAAATAAGCGTGTCCAGCTTTTCTGTAAGAAAACCATTTATCTCTTGAAAAAGAAATAACAAATAGCTATAGTACAAAATATTATAATTTAGCTCATACCATCCCCCCAAAGGAGATAACAGACATGAATTTAGAAAAAAGAAGGATTTATATAGCTATTTGCATCTTATCAGTTCTTGCTTTTCTTGTCTTGCTTTCCGGATGCTCCAAAGAATCAAAAATTGAACGTCACTGGAAGAAAGGTGAGATATACTTTTCAGAAAATAAGCTTAAAGAAGCTGTTATTGAATATAAAAATATAATCCAGTTGGAACCTAAACATTCGAAAGCATACCACAAACTGGGGATGGCCTATATGAAAATGGGGATGGTGAGGGAAGGATATGCCGCGCTGACCAAGGCAGTGGAAATAAATCCGGATATGGCAGAAGCCCGTAATCAGTTAGGCGTGCTGTATCTTCTGTCCGGAGATACCGGGAAGGCCAGAGAACAGGCCGAATTGATTTTAACCAAAGATGCAAAAAGTTCTTCGGCTCATATGCTTTTAAGCAATATTTATCTCATGAAAAAAAATCTGGATGAAGCAATCAACGAAAATAAAAAGGCGCTTGAAGGAGAAAATAAACTGGAGGCATATCTTCATCTTGCCAACCTTTATATAATCAAAAAAGATTTATCCAGTGCTGAAGAAATGCTCAAAGCTGCCGTGAAGGTGGATGAGAAGTCCTTGCGGGGACGTTTTGCCCTTGCCGAATTTTATTTACGGTCAGGAAACAAAGATTTGGCTGAACGTGAATATATTGAAGCAACAAAAATTGCCCCTAATGATGCAACAAGTTTTATGCAATTGGGTAATTTTTATACCAACGTCAACAAACGAGATGAAGCGGAAAAACAGTTTTTGAAAGGAATTGAAATTGCACCCAAAAATACTAATTTAAAAATTCATCTGGGCAACTTCTATTTACTCGAAGGGAAAAAAGATAAAGCCGAATCATACTTTAAAAAAGCGTTGGACCAGGATTCGAAGAACATCAGTGTTATAGCAAGACTGGCCGATTTCTATATAAACGAAAAGAAATATGACGAAGGGTTGAAACAAACGGAAAAAATTCTGAAGATCAATCCCAAAAGTCAGGAAGGCCTGCTGTTGAAGGGAAGAATTTTATTGAGCCGGAATGAATTTGACCAGGCGCTGAATTTGTTTCAGGGTTATGTTAAAGATAATCCGCAATCGGCTATGGCGCATTATTTAACCGCTCTTGCTCACTCCGGTAACAATAACATTCAGCAGGCGAAAGCTGAATTGGGAGAAGCCATAAAGCTTAATCCCCAATGGGCACAGCCAAGACTTTTTATGGCGAACATTAACTTTAGAGAAAGGAATTCTACCGAAGCCATCAATCAGCTCAATATTATACTAAAAGATAATCCATCCAATGTCCAGGCACGCCTTCTTCTGGGTAATGCTTATTTATCAAAAAGAGATATACCTGGTGCGGCCAGAGAATATGATGCTGTAATCAACTATTCGCCGGGTAATCCGGCAGGCTATATCCAGTCGGGTAGGGTTCTTCTATATCAAAAGAAGGAAAAAGAAGCGCTTGAACGGCTGGAGAAGGCCTTGTCTCTGCAACCGGATAATGTGAATGCGCTGCAACTGATTGCCTCCGTCTATGTGAGCAAAAAAAATACGGACAAAGCTATTGAAAGAATACAACAACAAATTAAGATTGTACCGAAAAATCCTGCTTTCTATAGCATGCTGGGATCACTCTACGAGACCAGGAAAGATGTGGCTGCCGCTGAAAGCTATATGAAAAAAGCAATTGAACTCAATCCCAACCTGCCCGCTCTGCAGAGCTTATTGGCCGGTTTTTATATGAGGCAAAATCTGATCGATAAGGCAAAAAAACAATGTCTGGCTTCTCTCGAAAAAGCACCGGATACGCTTCCGGCATTAATGATGCTGGGAATGATCTATGAAAATGAAAAAAATTACAGCAAGGCTCAGGAGTATTATGAAAAAGTTTTAAAGATAAATCCCAATCATGTTCCGGCAGCCAACAATCTTGCTTTCCTTTATGCGGAACACAAAGGCAACATTGATGTCGCTCTGAATCTGGCGCAAAAAGCCAAAGAACAGATGCCGGAAGATGCTAATATTTCAGATACGCTGGGATGGATTTATTATAAGAAAAATGTTCCCGGAACCGCCATTACCTATCTGAAAGAAGCGGCGGATAAAATGCCCGATAATCCTGTAATCAGATATCATCTGGGCATGGTCTATTATAAAAAGGGCAATCGTGATCTGGCTAAAAAAGAACTCAGCGCTGCTCTCAAGATAAATCCCGGTTTCGCCGGCGCCGATGAAGCCAGGGCAACGCTCAATAATCTCAAATAATTTAATAAGAAAATTTAAAAGGGATATAACCTCCAGCTAAATAATAACATAATTTGAACGATTCGGCGGTGAAGTCGCGAACTCCAGGTTCTTGAACCCACCAGTTGTTGAGCTGGTAATTGGTAAAGCAAGCCGAAGGGAAGATTTTAATTTGCAGGGGTATGCCGACATATTGATACGCCAGATAACTGCGCCTGGTATGAAAACCTGATGATAAGAGGATGGCACTCTTTATATTCTCCTTCGAAAGAGCCTCCAGTACAACCTCCGCCTCTTTTAAAGTTAATGGATGTCTTTTGGATATTACAATAAATTTAAATTCCGTTTCCTTCAGGCCGATTTTTTTGAGCTTTTGCTTGACGATATCCGGATAGTTCCCATTGACACCATACGGCCTATGAGCCGGGGCAATATTCTGTAAGACGATAACGATGCACTTGACTTTACCTGATGATAATAAATCCATCCCGCTCGTCATAACACCAGTTGAAATAAATTCAGCGCCTTCTAAAATGACGACGTCCGCTTTATAATCGCCAGCGGGCGCCATAAATCTGCCTGCCTTTGACAGGATTGTCTCGCGAAATATGAAAACAAAAATTGTTATGATAAATATAAAAAGGCAAATGCCGCCCCAAATCCATTTTGATTTTCTTCTTTTCATATCATGTCTCATACCAATTCTAAATCAAAGCGCTATCTTTGTTGGCGTTGTTGTCAGCTTCCTCAACGTATTATTAATACGCCTCGTTGACTCCGCCTAGGAGGCTGTCCGAAAACTCAATTTTACTAAATTCGGCTTCTGTAATATCAAGTAGTTACGAGTGCAAAAAAGGCCTAAAAAGCTATTCTCGGACAGCCTCCTAGTGTAGTGTTTCAATGAAACTTTGTCATATCGACCAGCGGGAGATATCTTGTATCTTTTGACGATCATTAAGATTTCTCGCTTCGCTTCGAAATGACATATTGTAAAGCTGTTATTGAAACACTACACTAGCCGCCTCAATATCATCTTTGATAATGGTATCACTCATTATGTGTTTTGGAGAGTTATCTATATTAATAAGCTATTAAAATCTATTAAAAAATAATTCTGTACTACATTAGTTTTGATCACGGATATGAATCCCAGAGTAAGCTTCGGAAACAGGTTCCGCACCAAGATGCTGGGTATTAGACCCTCCGCTGCGCGGGATTGTTCAACTTACCCAATTCGCTACGCTTCGCTTTCGGAATTGGAGTTTCAACAATAAGAATTCTCTTTTGGGCGTCTGAGTATAGGAATAAGTTCCTTCTGACTGAAACTTGAACTTCATATGCAGATAATAGCCAGATGATTATACCCATTTATAGATGTCAGCTTTCTTTACGTTATAAGATGTGCGATCTTTAAAAAATTTAGTTATTAATTGTCTAATAGTATCATAACTTTGGATATTAGACTAAACATATACCGATTAAAAAACAGGCTGGTTATCAATATAATTAGTGTCGATTTTATTTACATATTTTTAAATATACGGTTTTTTAAAACATGAATTATTTATCGTCTATAAATTAAATATTTATAACTTACAAGAATAATTATCTAAAGACACAATTTTGGTACGCTTGATGCTTTAACAGTCAATAGCAATTAATTTTAAAAAAATAAGGAGATGAATATGAAAAAATTATTGTCATTAATGATGGTAGTGACGTTTTTTGCTGTTGCAAGTGTTGCTTTGGCTTGCCCACCAGAAAACCCAACATGTGACAGTGGGGTCGCAAAGACATGGAACGCAATTTATGATCCGGCAGATGTAACGTTCGATAGTTCTCATTATTACGATTTGCAATATCCTTATGCGTTTGATTTAAATATCGTAACTGCAGGTTTTCAACCTACTATCGATTTAGTAAAGAGTTACAGTCTTGATTTTTACTTCACCGATAAAGATTGCTTGAAAGGAGAAAAAGGAAAGATAGTTGTTGATGACGTCTCTTATGACACAGCAGCCTCCTGGTATGGTAATATTTTAAGTGATACAGACATAGATATCGGTACTATCGCAGGATCAGCGTCTTTGAATGCAGATGGAATACTGTCTATAAAAATTTATCGAACAAAGGGTGATTTCGCTTTTGCTAGTGCGGACTTAGTGGCAAACGGTTGGAGAATACAGGGGACGTACTTCAAAATATCAATAGACATGTTTTGAATCGAATCGAATGTTATGAAATGAGCATGCCAAGACAATCGCGCATCGACACATCCGGAGCCCTGCATCATGTGATCTGCAGGGGAATTGACCGCCAGAAAATCTTTACAGATCAGAATGATTATTTGTTGTTTCTGAAACGTCTTGCGGCTTTGTTGACGGAAACCAGGACATCCTGCATTGCCTGGGCGTTAATCCCCAACCCCTTTCATCTTTTGCTGAGAACAGGGAATGTCGTTTCATCACCAAGGAAACATTCCTTGCTTCGGCTCCAGAATCAATCACCAAATGGACATGATTTGTCATCAGGCAATAAGCGTATACCTTACATCCACAAATCCCTTTCCATTCCATCAAATTTTCAAGATAATATTGGTAATCCTGATCTGCTGCAAAGACGGTTTGCCTGTTGTGGCCCCGCTGAATGATATGATGCGGGCAATCGGCAATAATTATACGGGATGATCTTGGCATGGAATATAAGTAACATATGCGGATTTAAAAACAATAAATAAATCTGTCCCTTTTATCACAGACCGTATAATTCAATTGCCTTTTATTTAAAGTCAGGACGATTAAAATATCATGCAAAAACTTTCTTTTGACGTTGACTTTGAAAGTTCATTGCGCTAATAAAGTCCACTCTTTTGCTTTTATAATCTCGTTTGGAATTTACCAGCGATACAGGAGGTCATATGGGTTCAAAAAAATCTTATAAAATCGCCGTAGTCCCGGGTGACGGAACAGGGCCGGAAGTTATTGCGGAAGGTCTCAAAGTGCTCAAAGCCGTGGCGGCTTCTCAATCAATCAAGTATGAGCTTGTCCATTATGATCTGGGAGGAGAGCGCTACAAAAAAACGGGAGAAATCCTTCCCGATTCCGTTTTAGAAGAATTTAAAAAATTCGATGCTATTTATCTGGGAGCTATCGGCCATCCGGATGTAAAACCGGGAATTCTGGAAAAGGGAATCCTCCTGCGAATGCGTTTTGAACTTGACCAATATATTAATCTGCGGCCGGTTAAACTCTATCCTAATGTCCCCTGCCCTCTCAAAGATAAAGGACCAAAGGAAATTGATTTTGTCGTCGTCAGGGAAAACACGGAAGGGCTGTACACAGGAGGCGGAGGATTTTTGAAAAAAGGCACTCCTGATGAAGTGGCTATTCAGGAATCCATTAACACCAGAAAAGGCGTCGAGCGCTGCCTGCGTTACGCTTATGAGTACACAGCAAAAAGAAACAAAGACAACAAACTTACTCTCTGCGGCAAAACGAATGTTTTAACCTACGCCTTCGATTTATGGGAAAGAACATTTAATGAACTGGCCAAGGAATTTCCGAAAATAAAAACCGATTACGTCAATGTGGATGCGACCTGTATGTGGATGGTAAAAAATCCCGAATGGTTTGATGTTATTGTAACAGACAATATGTTCGGTGATATTATAACCGATCTGGGCGCCATGATTCAGGGCGGAATGGGCATTGCGGCAGGAGGAAATATCAATCCCAAGGGAGTATCCATGTTTGAACCTATCGGCGGCTCCGCCCCGAAATACACGGGAAAGAATGTTATTAATCCATTGGCGGCTATTTGCGCCGGAGGAATGATGCTGGAAACTCTGGGAGAAGACAAAGCCGGCAAGCGAATAGAGGCCGCTGTTATCAAACTTCTGGAAAGCGGCAAACTAAAAAGCCTTGATGCCGGCAAGATGGGAATGTCCACCAGCGAAATCGGCGACTGGCTGGCAAAGAATATTTAATTCAAATTACGCAATAGACGTTTCATGCCAAGTCGCATTCTTCAGCTAACTTTGTTGGCTGCCTCGTCGGCGTCCTCAACGTATGTTCACATACGCCTGCGGAGCCTCCTCCTTGCCGTCGCGTTATCTTTTGAATACAACTCGGCATTAGAAAATCAAAGCTGTCATTTAGGGTGTACACCCCTACTGTCATTCTGATGTGGTCATAGCCGGAATCCAATCGTTGCTCGTCATTCCCGACTCCGATCGGGAATCCAGAAAAAGAAAAATGGATCCCCGACAAGCCCACTCGGGGATGACAAATGGTGCGGAAGCTTAAAGATTTCTCGCAATAAGATTTCTCCCTTCGGTCGAAATGACAAACAAAAACAATCAGACCCGTTTTTAGATATTAAACAAAAAATTATTATTTCAGTGGCTTCGTAAAAAGCTCCAGAGGCAAGGCGCGCGAAGCTTTAGGAATGAGGCCTATTTTTGTGTAGGTCGCAGTGACTAAAAGCTGTACCCAACGCAGCAGTGAAACTTGAATTTCAGAAACGTAGTGAACTGAAATTCTCTAGTTGAACTGTCCCGCTTACGCGGGGCATATGGACTTTTTTCGGAGTCGCTAAAAGAAAAGCCCCTTTGATTGGTTTCAAAGGGGCTTCATGTTTTAAATCCGGCAGCACCTACTCTCCCACACAGTCGCCCATGCAGTACCATCAGCGCAAAGGAGCTTAACTTCCGTGTTCGAGATGGGAACGGGTGTGACCTCCTCGCGATAGCCACCGAAAATTCCTTATATAATTGCGTGACAATGCATATCGCACCTACTGCTTAGTTGAAAGCAAAGCGCTATAGTAATAAATATAAGACCATATATATAAATAATTATTATGGTCAAGCCTCACGACCGATTAGTATCAGTTAGCTGAACACATTACTGTGCTTACACATCTGACCTATCAACCTCGTAGTCTACAAGGGGTCTTCAGTCCTGATGTCTCCATCAGGAGGGATATCTTATCTTGAGGTGGGCTTCCCACTTAGATGCTTTCAGCGGTTATCCCTTCCGAACTTAGCTACCCAGCGATGCCACTGGCGTGACAACTGGAACACCATCGGTTCGTCCATCCCGGTCCTCTCGTACTAGGGACAGCTCCTCGCAAATATCCTCCGCCCACAACAGATAGGGACCGAACTGTCTCACGACGTTCTGAACCCAGCTCACGTACCGCTTTAATTGGCGAACAGCCAAACCCTTGGGACCT
>WOYI011032205.1_pt1 | contig 41445 bp, 29 predicted proteins | sample 6423411 | NCBI WGS metagenome assembly WOYI01 (sample SAMN13441803, study PRJNA592873) | oil field metagenome | biome: oil field; feature: oil-well bore; material: oil-contaminated soil; isolation source: oil-contaminated soil from oil-well borehole | place: Germany: Wietze | collected 2016-10-18 ... | reverse complement strand
CAAATCGGGCGATGCGCTAAAAAGCTATTTCAATTTTTCGTACTACCTGAAATACGACAACGGAATAAAACACGATGGGATTAATTATCCGTACGGCGATCATTTACAATACATTAATTCGCATCCGCTTTACCTACAACTGGTAAAATTTGTGGATCAGCACATTACGCCGGTGGCCGATTATGGGGTAGGAATCCTGAACCTGACGATGATTTTCTCACTAATCCTCGCTGTTCCGTTTTTATTTTTGATACTTCGGCACTACTCGCTGCCCCGCTGGTACGCAGCCATTCTATCGGTAATCTTACTTTTGCTAACACCACAATTCGACCGCATCCACGGGCATTTCGAAATGGTGTATGCATTTTTTCTTCCAATGTTCTGGTATTTACTGATCCGGTTCAGAAGTGGCAAAAACCCCTGGTTATGGGGAAGCTTATTGGTAGCTGCCGGATTGGCAGGAGGATTTACCAGCGCTTACTATGCTTCGTTTTATGCCATCCTTATTGTTGGAGTTTTGTTTGTTGAACTTTGGAACAACAGGAGAAATCTTGGTACGTATTGGAAAACAGGGCTTACTTTATTGGTTTTGGCTGCACTTCCATTGATGGTTGTAAAAGGCCTGGTTTCGCTCACCGATTGGGTAAGCGACCGCCCCAATAACCCATATGGCTTTGATGTTTACCACGCTACTTTTCTGAGTATTTTCCTGCCTTTCACTTCGCCATTAAAAACGCTGATTGGAACTCATGTGAATATGAACTTCGAATGGGAAGGACGCGCTTATGTTGGCTTACCTGCCAGTTTGCTGGCAGTTTCCATTTTCATAACTGCTGTTATTCAACTATTCTCGAAGAAGAAAGAAAACTGGAGATTTTTCGTCCCGAACAATGAATTTAAGGTTTATTTATTTGCTGCTGTCCTGGTTCTTCTGTTTTCGATGTGTATTCCTTTCAAGTATGGCTTTGGTTTTCTGCTCGATATTTTGCCACCTGTAAAACAATTCCGTGCATTGGGTCGCTTTTCGTGGATTTTCTATTACGTGTTCACGATTTATGCTGCATGGTTTTTCTACCGTTTATACCGCTTTTTAAAGTTCCGGAAAATGCCGGTTTTGGCGGGGTTAATCCTTGTTTTCGTATTGGGATACTGGAGTATTGATGCCGGAACAAATATCCAACGCAGTACACGCGGACTTTTTAATCCGAACGATAAACTCGAATCGTCGGATGCAGAATACCTTGCCCGTTTTAAGGAGGCTGGAGTAAAACCCGAAGAATTTCAGGCCATTTTCTTTCTGCCTTTTGCAAGTACCAATGGCGATAAACTGCTGTTTGAGCGTGGAATTAGCGCTTTTTCCGATGCAATGAAATGTTCGTACCACACCGGCTTACCCCTGGTTCAAAGTTTCTCCCCCCGGTTATCGTTCTCAAATTCTTTAAGCAGTATCCAAATGCTGGCCGACCCCGCTATCGAAAAAGTCAGGTTAAAAGACATGAACGAAAAACCGCTCTTACTGGTTTGCACCAAAGAAAAAATGCACCCCGAAGAAGCCTGGCTGCAATCGAAAGCCCAGGTTTTTTGGGAAGACAAATACATCACTTTATCGCGACTCCCGCTTAGTGTTTTTCGCAACAGTCATGAAGAATGGATAAAGCAAGTGCAATCGGAGGAAAACAACATGGCCGGTAATGGAAATATTCTTACCGACTCAACAAAACCTGCTTTTGTTTATCAGAATTTTGAAGAAAACAAAGGCGAATCCGTATTTAGCGGGAAAGGCGCTTTTTATTCAAGAAAAGGCGAAAACGAATTATTGAATATTCAACTTGACCCGTCATTTTCGGCGGAAACCTACGAGCTTTCGTTTTGGTTGTATGTCGACAACCGGCATTACGATATGCCCAAAGCAACCTTAATAGTTACCAGGGAAGACGGACAAAAAACCGACGAACGTTTGAATACCCGCGAGGTTCACAATGTGTACGATCTTTGGATAAGGGTAGCAAAAAACATCGAACTAAAACCAGGCGACCGGGTTCAGTTAAAGGTAAAAGGAGATTATGTTTCGGTCGACGATTTATTGCTAAAACCGCTGAATTCAAATATTGAAATAAAGGTTTCGGATGAGTTCAAACTATTCAATAACTTTCCGTTTACACAACATTAAATATTTCGCCGGCGCCAGGGCGGACCGTTCAATTCAATTCCTGTAAAAACGAAATTTACGAGAACAGATTTATATTTCCAGAATAAGTTGGAACTTTAAAATGCAATAAACTAAAAAAAACGAACGTTCCTGACTTGGCTTTTTTAATTACTTTTGAGAAACAGAAAAACTGAAGAAATGGAAAGAATTGCCATATTTCCCGGATCCTTCGATCCCTTTCATATCGGTCACGAGTCGGTGGTCAGGAGAGCTGTTCCTCTGTTCGATAAAATTTATATCATGATCGGCTACAACGCCAACAAAAAATCTTTTTTTTCGGTCGAAAAAAGAATAAAATGGATTAACCAGGTTTTTCAGAATGAAGATAAAGTTGAAGTTTGCCTGCACGAAGGATTGACCGTGGACTTTTGTAAAGAAGTAAATGCCCGGTATATTTTAAGGGGCATCCGCACCTCGTCGGATTTCGAATACGAACGCGCCATTGCCCAGGTCAATAAAAAAATGCATCCCGAAATCGAGTCGGTTTTTATTCTCACCCTCCCCGAACATACGCCAATCAATGCAACCATTATTCGCGACATTGTTTCGCATGGCGGCGACGCAGGTATGTTTCTCCCCAAAGGGCTTGACATGAGTGAGTTCAAAGTTTTTAACACCGAAAAATAATTTCAGTGCCTAAGTTTTTAGTATTAATTTTTGTTCTGCTGATTTCGTTGCATTCAGGGGCAACGAATATTCGTTGCCAGAATACTGAATATGCCGGGAAGCAACTCGGCTTTTATCGCCCGTCCGACCCGGTAAGCGGGGAAACCGAACTGTATTTTACACTAAAATTCGACGCCAGTGGAAAAGCCGCGTATTCAGCCGATATAAAAACAAGCACCTATGTTTTTTCTGAATTTGGTGTTTATCGCGGCATGCTTTTCCTGGAACCCGGCAAAACCATCGAATTGAAACTTCCTCCGTTTCGGGAAAAGTCGTTTGCCGATCAAAAAAATCCATATTTCGCACCGGTTTCGTTTTGGGTTATTACTGAAAAAGGGACGGATGTGAACGATAAAATCTCGGCTTTTGAGCAGCAGCTAAATTACCTGGCCGACAAAAATTTCAACCAGTTGTACATGTTCCAGTCGAAAACGGTTTACGATTCGGTAAAAATTCAACTCGCACAACTGGTTCCTGCCACAGCCGAAGCTACTTTAAAAAATCACGCTCAACTGAAGATCGAAAGTCTGGAAGCAGATATTTTCAGAAAACGGCCCGAATCGTACGCTGCCGTTTTCAACAACATTCAACCCGAGTACTGGTTGCATCCGGCCTTTCTCGAATTCTTTAATAAAACTTTTGATAAACAACTCAGTTTCTCAGCCCAGGCAATTAAAGGCGAAGAGGTAAAAAGAGCCGTTGAAACGCATGATATTCAGGCGCTGGCCGCATTCGCCGAAAAAAAATACCACCTCACTGGAAAAACGACCGATCTGGCTTTACTGAAAATGTTGCACGACGCATTCTATTCGAACGAGTTTTCAAAGAAAGCTATACTGAACCTTGTCAAAGCCGGTAGGTTCACCAAAAATTCAAACGAACTAATACGGACTACAGCGCTTAATATCAGCCGGAAGATTACTTTTATGCAGGTTGGAAGCCCCGCTCCTGTTATTTGTTTGCAAAATCTTGCGGGGCAAAAAGTTTGTACCAATTCAACAAACGACAAGTTTAAATACCTTGTTTTTGCCGATTCGGAAACCATGGTTTGCCGCGAACACCTGAAATATATCAGCCGTATTGATGAACTGTTTCACAAGAATCTTGAGATATTTGTGATCCTCCGGGATACTGATCCAAAAGAAATGCTTGCCTTTTTTGATGCTAATAAAGTTCCGGCAGTCTTATTGGTTGACAAGGGTGACCCGTTTATAAAAGCGTACAAGGTACGTTCGTTCCCGCAGTGTTTTTTGTTGAATGAACAACACCTGGTAGTTTTCGACAATGCCAAAGCGCCTCTCGACGGTTTCGAACAACAGTTTGGCGCCTGGCTCCGTAACGAGCTTTTTATGCGCCAACGTAATCAATCGAAATAATAACAAAGTAATTCTTTCAAGTTTTCGTAAGTATTGTTCATCACCTCATTCAGATCGTTCCTGTTGAACCAACGAATTTCTGTAATTCCTTCTTCTGTTTGCGGAATCCCGTCTCCTGTACCTTCATACGCCATTTCAAACCAATGCGTTTTTTTGAAAATCCACTTCCCTAATGATTTTTTATACGGCGAACGATAAATATGGTAACCCGGCTGAAGTGACCGGATGATGCGATGGCCATGAATTCCACATTCTTCCTCCACTTCGCGCAGGGCGGCGGCCTCGGGCGTCTCGCCCTCATCAATTTTACCTTTGGGCAAATCCCATTTGTTGTTCCTGAATATAAAAAGCAGAGATTCTTTCCTCATGATTATCCCGCCTGCCGCCTGAATAACAATCATTGCATTTTGAAAACGGTGAAAGTCTTGTTCAGGATTTTCCGACTTAATCGGGAATTCCGTTTCCCCACTGTTTTCCACCGAGCCGAGCCAAGAGATTACATCCTGAACATCAGCAAAATTGGGATATTTATGCTTTAGTTTAGTAAATGTTACCTTACCACGGGCATCAAAAATAATACTCTTCCCATTTAAAAAAACTTTATACTTTTGCATTGAATAAAAATTGCTCTGCTATGGAATTAAATCAAATTAAAGTAACCGAAAAGTTACTCGAAATTAACACAATAAAGATACAACCCAATAACCCTTTTACGTGGGCTTCTGGTTGGAAATCGCCCATTTATTGCGACAACCGTAAAATATTGTCGTATCCCGAAACGCGTACATTTATCCGCGATCAGTTTGTTACTGTGATCCGTGAAAAATACCCGCAAGCCGAAGTAATTGCCGGGGTTGCCACCGGGGCCATCGCCATTGGCGTTTTGGTAGCCGAACAACTGGGCCTGCCTTTTATTTATGTACGTTCGAAACCAAAAGGACACGGGTTGGAGAACCTGATCGAAGGCGATATGAAACCTTCGCAAAAAGTAGTGGTTATCGAAGACCTTATTTCTACCGGTATCAGTAGTTTGAAAGCTGCCGAAGCTGTAAATAATTTTGGAGGCGATGTGATTGGAATGATATCAATTTTTACTTACAATTTCCCTCACTCCAAAGAAAACTTCAAAAAAGCAGGCATCGAACTTACTTCGTTAAGCCGTTACCAGATTCTGATCGACCTGTTGCTGGAGAAAGGCGAAATCAGCAAAGACCAGATCAAATCGCTGATGGAATGGCGCGAAGATCCTGCCAACTGGGGAAAATAAATTTATATTTTAACTTGAATAGAACAGAATCCTGCTTTTGGGCGGGATTTTTTTCAACTAAAATCTCATGTCAGAAAGTAAATACGTTAGCGAAGTAAAAATTATTGATCACAACCAACAGGTGGTGTTCAACTACCTTTCCAATTTCGAGAACCTTGGAACCTATCTAAACTCGGGCCTTCTCGAAAAGATCACCGAAAAAGTGCCACAAGTGCGTATTACCGATTTTGAGTCGAACCAGGATTCTTGTAAATTCAACATTACCGGGCTGGGTTTGGCAGAAATTAAGATCGTTAACCGCGAACCCTTTAAATCTATCAAAGTGGAAAGTTCGGGCGGGTTGCCCTTGAGTTTTACTTTCTGGATCCAACTTTTACCCGTGGATGCCTACCAAACCAAAATGCGGCTCACGCTACATGCCGAAATGAGTATGATGATTAAAATGGTAGCCGGTAATAAACTCGAAGAAGGAATCAACCAATTGGCCGACACGCTTTCAAAACTCCCATATCAATAATTATTGAATCACTGAAGGATCGAGGGACTGAAGGACGGAGAAGAAAATGCGGAAATGCGATAATGCAATTTTTCAGCAATTTCTTACGGTTAATTCTTGTGAATCTTTAGCTTGCGGCTTGTAGCTTGAAGCTTTATAAAACAAATTCCACTTCCTTGAACCTATAAGTTCTGATTTTCCCGGAACGGTCTTCCAAAAGCAACTGTCCAAATTCAGCAACTCCAACAATTTGTGCCAAAAATTCCTCCCCCGCAGCCCGATACAAGTACCAACCACTTTTGCGGAAAAGCGCCGAAGAATAAGCTTGCCTGATGGTTGCAAAATCTTTCAGATAAAGAGTCTGATACCAGTATTCCAAATCCTCCAGAAACTCGTCCAGAATTTCTGCCAGCAAATACTCTTTACCTGTCAATTGTTTCAACGAAACCGGGTTTGGTGCGTCTGAAGTAAAGAGTTCCTGGTTGATGTTTAATCCGATCCCAACTACCGATTTTTCGAGCGTCGATCCTTTTACACTGTTTTCAATCAGGATTCCTGCTATCTTTCGCTCATCCACATAAATATCGTTCGGCCATTTTATGCTGACTTCTGAAATATGCTTTCGAAGAAATCGGACAAGCGCCAGACTAACAATCATCGAAAGGTAAAATTGATCGCCCGCTTCGAGGAAAGTGGGCTCTAAGATTACACTCATCAGTAAATTTTTCTCCGCCCCGCTTTCCCAGTATCTGCCTGCCTGTCCGCGCCCCCTGCTCTGATATTGTGCCAAAACGACAGTACCTTCCTTCGCCTTGTCCGAAACCAATTGCATGGCATAGTTGTTGGTACTTTCAACTTCGCCCAATAAGATGATATTTTTATTCGTTAATTTCATGTGCTTTAAAAGTAAACCATTCTGGCAAAAAATGGTTAATGCACAAAAAGATTATCTTTGTGTGGAACAATAAATTTTTATGAAGAAGAATAAGGGAGAAACAGAAAAACTAACAGAAGCAATCCTTGAAGGAATTCAAAATTTAAAAGGTAAAGACATTACGCTCATTGACTTAGAAAGCATACACCATACCGAGTGCGGCGCATTTATAATTTGTCACGGAACATCATCAACACACGCCGATTCAATTGCGCATTCGGTGGAAGAAACCGTTAAAAAAACGACAGGGGAAGATGTTTGGCACAGAGACGGCTACCGGAATGCAATTTGGATTTTACTGGATTACGGCGATGTTATGGTTCATGTTTTCCAAAAAGAGGCTCGGGAGTTTTACAACCTCGAAGGACTTTGGGCCGATGCAAAAAGAAAAAAGATAGAAGAAGCAGTATAAAATTTGATCATGACAGACAACAAACAAAATAATTCAACGAAAGATAATAACAACGACAACAATCCTTTTGGGCGATTTACACCCAATAAAAAAGGAGACGGAAAACCACCGAAATTTAATGCTTATTGGATTTACGGTATCATTGCCATTGTTTTCCTTATCATTCAGTTTTACCTGAGCAACAGTCGTGGACCAATTGATACCACCTGGAGCAAGGTAAAATCGACTATGCTGGCTAACCACGATGTGGAACGTATAGTAGTGGTGAACGATGAAAAAGCGAATATCTACATCAAAAAGGATAAGGTTGATAACTACAAAACCGAGTTCGAGAACAGCTTTGTGAAACCGAGCGATATCGGGCCACACTTCTCGTTTAACATTGGTTCGGTTGAAACATTCGAGCGCAATTTGCGTGAAGCCCAGGAAGGTTCACCAACTGAAATTCTACCCGAATACAAAAAGGAAACCAACTGGTTACGCGACGTTCTTTTCTCGATTGGGCCATTCATCATCATAATTTTAGTGTGGTGGTGGATTTTCCGTCGTATGAGCCGTGGCAGCGGGGGTGGTGGTGCCGGGGGTATTTTTAACGTTGGAAAATCACAGGCTAAAATATTTGATAAAGATCAGCGGGTTTCTACCTCGTTTAAAGATGTGGCAGGACTGGCCGAAGCTAAACAGGAAGTCGAAGAAATTGTAGAATTTCTGAAACAACCCTTAAAATTCACCAAACTGGGAGGTAAAATTCCGAAAGGAGCTTTACTGGTTGGTCCTCCGGGAACAGGTAAAACGCTGCTTGCCAAAGCAGTTGCAGGCGAAGCCAACGTACCTTTCTTCTCGATGTCGGGGTCCGATTTTGTGGAGATGTTTGTCGGAGTTGGGGCATCGCGAGTTCGCGATCTTTTTAAACAAGCCAAGGAAAAAGCGCCATGTATTGTTTTCATCGACGAGATTGATGCCATAGGACGGGCCCGTGGACGGAACCCCAACATGGGATCGAACGATGAACGTGAAAATACACTCAACCAGTTGCTAACCGAAATGGATGGTTTTGATACCAACAGCGGAGTAATCATTCTGGCTGCAACCAACCGTGCCGATATTCTCGACCGCGCATTAATGCGTGCCGGCCGTTTTGACCGTCAGATCCATGTTGAATTGCCCGACCTAAATGAACGCAGTGAGATTTTCAATGTTCACCTTCGTCCGTTAAAACTGGGAGAGGATGTTAAAGTTGATTTTCTGGCCAAACAAACACCCGGATTTTCAGGTGCCGATATTGCCAACGTGTGTAACGAAGCAGCTCTGATTGCTGCCCGCAGAAATCGTGAAGCTGTTACCAAACAGGATTTCCTTGATGCGGTTGACCGTATTATAGGTGGTTTGGAGAAGAAGAATAAAATTATTTCGCAGGAAGAAAAGAAAACCATCGCCTTCCACGAAGCCGGTCATGCTACAATCAGTTGGTTGCTCGAATATGCCCACCCGCTGGTAAAAGTAACGATTGTACCACGCGGAAAAGCGCTTGGAGCTGCCTGGTATTTGCCCGAAGAACGTTCGATTACCACAAAAGATCAGTTACTCGACGAAATGGCGTCGGCGCTTGGTGGTCGCGCAGCCGAAGAACTGATATTCGGGAAAATATCATCGGGGGCGCAAAATGACCTGGAAAAAGTGACCAAGCAGGCCTTTGCAATGGTAAGTATTTTTGGAATGAGCGAGAAAGTTGGAAACGTAAGTTATTACGACTCGACCGGACAATCGGATTATAATTTTACGAAGCCTTATAGCGAAAAAACAGCCGAACTGATTGACTCGGAAGTAAAACTGCTGATAGACAGTCAGTATGTTAGGGCCAAACAAATACTTCGTGAAAACTCGGAAGGACATACAAAACTTGCTCAAATGTTGCTTGAACGCGAGGTAATATTTAGTGAAGACCTTGAAGAGATTTTTGGGAAACGTCCGTGGGATAAAAAACACTTGATCGGTGAAAATGGCAATAATGAAGTTACTGTTTCAGAAAAGAACACAGAAGAAAAGCCTCCGGTTGCCAAAAAGTCCAAAAAAGAGGATTCTGAAAAAGATACTTTAGCATAACAGGATGAGTTCGGCCCGGGAAGAAATACTGAATCGGCTGAAAAATGCTGTTTATCCGGATCCGGATAAACCTGATTTTGATGCTCCCGTTTACTTTTCGATTGATCAACCTTTGGAGCTTGCCTTCAAAGAAAACCTGGAGAAAGTGAACGGGAGCGTTCATTTATGTGAGACAAAGGAAGCAATGTTTTCTGCGCTGCACAATTTTCTTTCGACATATACAGGTGAGAATATTATCTGCAACGAAAAAACTTTGCAGGAACAACTTAAAGAAAACGATATTCCGTATTCCTCTTCAGTTGTTCTGCCAAAAACAATAGAAGTTGGAATTACTTCGTGTGAATCTCTGATCGCACATACAGGATCGGTGATGGTAAGTTCGGCGTTAGGTGGAGGCCGACAACTTTCGGTTTATCCACCCGTGCATGTGGTGATAGCCGATAAAACTCAGATTGTAGATTATTTAGGCGCGGCTTACACCAATATCCAGCACAAATACGGCCAAAATCTTCCATCGCAAATCACCCTTATTACAGGCCCGAGCCGCACTGCCGATATTGAAAAAACCCTGGTAATGGGAGCACACGGGCCGCGTGAATTACATGTCTTCATTTCATAGTCGAAACGAGCCGAAACAGCATTAACAGATTTTACTAACTTTGCGGCATGGAGAAAAGCCCGACTGAAATAAAAATTATGCTTGCTGAAAACATACGCAAAATATCTGAAAGCCTTCATCGATGCGCCAGACTCCGAACTTTATTTAATAACCAATATAACTCAATGCATCCATCCTTATCATATATGGACTGTAGTGCAGCTGAGTTCACAAAAAGATAAAGGGTGAGTGATCTTGTAAAACGTTCGCTTTGGGGCATCATTTACGTTGTTGTTATTATGGGCGGGATTTTAGTCCATCCACTGCTTTTTGCCTTGGTTTTCGGGACACTGCTTTTTTTTACACAGTACGAGTTTTACGCCATGGTTGAAGGTGCCGGCCACAAAATCACACGCTTCCCCGGAAGTTTTATGGGGGTGATTTATTTCCTGTTATGCTTCGCGGTTGCCAATAATTATATCCCGCAGGTTTTTAGCCTGGCTTTTATTCCCATTGTCCTGATTATGTTCATAATCGAACTGTTTCGCAGCAACCGGAACACGCTTGAACGCAGCGGTCTCACTATCTTGGGATTCATATATATTGCCGGTCCGTTTAGTTTGATGAATTTTGTTGTATATACTTCGGCCGGAGGACAAGCTCATGCTTTTTATCCCTGGATTTTAGCTGGTGTTTTCTTTATTATTTGGGTAAACGATTCGTTTGCCTACCTGGTGGGAACCCAGTTTGGAAAACATAAAATGTGCCCCAGTATATCTCCCAAAAAATCGTGGGAAGGACTGGTTGGAGGAGCCGTTTTTGGAATTATTATGGGCATTATAAATGCGGTGATGTTTCAGGCCGTGAGCATGACCGCATGGATCGTTATCGCGGTCCTGACTGTTTCGTTTGGAACACTGGGCGATTTGTTCGAATCGAAGCTGAAGCGCGAGATTGGGGCAAAGGATTCGGGGAATATTTTGCCCGGACACGGCGGATTTCTCGATCGGCTCGACAGTTTACTTTTTGTGGTTCCGATGGTCTTTTCCTGGTTAATCCTTTACTTAAACTTGTAACATGAAGTCAATCATTCGGCAAATACCCAACTTCATCACCTCGCTAAACCTGGTTTCCGGCGTGTTGGCTACCATTTTTGCTATCGACGGACACTTGGTCTGGGCCGCCATTTTTATTTGTGCCGCCGCAGTTTTCGACTTTTTTGATGGTCTTGTTGCCCGGCTTTTAAAGGCTTATTCCGAAGTTGGGAAAGAACTCGACTCGCTTGCCGATGTAGTTTCGTTTGGTTTAGCCCCGGGTGCAATCCTTTTCACTTTGCTCGAATTCTCGCTTTTCGAAACCAACCAGCGTATATACGACATCGATGCCTCGTGGTATCAGTGGCTTATTTTGTTCTCAGCCTTTCTGATTCCGGTTTTCGGAGCCATTCGGCTGGCACGTTTTAATGTATTTTCAAGTAACGAACCATTTTTCCGCGGTCTGCCGATTCCGGCTAATGGTTTGTTCTGGGCTTCTTTGGGATTGATGCTCGAATTTCCAAAATTCAAGGCTTTCTTCCCGGTCATTTTCTCCACAAAAAATCTATTGTTTCTGGGCATCTTTATGTCGGGAATGATGGTAATTAACATGCCCATGTTCTCTCTGAAGATGAAAAATATAAGTTGGGGAGATAACTGGTACCGCTATATCTTTGTGTTCCTGGCACTTCTTCTTTTAGTCGGGTTAAATGTATATGGCCTGGCTTTAACCATTCTTCTTTACATTATTCTGAATATCGTTTTCTACCTTCTGCAAGTAAAATTTTAGGAAAGCTTTCCGGCTGGTGACAGGCTACAAAGTTCCATTGTGAAAAGCATGGAATTTAGCAAAAGAAAAGCCCCTGAAAACGGAAGAAGTATTTTCCCGAGGGAAAGATTAATAATACGCCATGACAAATTGACTTCCGAAACCAGAGGCTAATATTTTCTTTAAGCTTTAGTAAAATGCCCCAATTCGGGCATTTGTATAGTAGTAAACAACAAAGGCGCGAAGTTGTTTTAAAAAACCGGGAATAAAATTTTCATTTATTATTTTAAAGGAGCAGCATATTTAAGCACGTCCTTTTCATCGATTTCGTTATCGCAAAGAATAATCAAACGCTCGATCACATTTCTAAACTCCCGAATGTTTCCTGTCCAGTTAAATTTCTGAAGTTCTTTTAAAGCGTCCACTGTAATGGTTTTCTCCGACATGCCGTATTCTCCGCAAATTTGTTTAATAAAGTGCGTAGCTAAAAGTGGAATATCCTCAATGCGCTCGTTCAATGTAGGCACTTTGATCAGGATCACGCTCAAACGGTGATAAAGGTCCTCACGAAATTTATTTCCAGCAATTTCTTCCGACAGATTTTTATTGGTAGCAGCTACAACACGAACGTCAACTTTAATCTGTTTATCGCCTCCTACCCGGCTGATTATACTTTCCTGCAAGGCGCGCAATACTTTTGCCTGCGCCGACAAGCTCATATCTCCAATCTCATCTAAAAACAAGGTTCCACCGTTTGCTTGCTCAAATTTACCAAGTCGTTGTTTTACAGCCGAAGTAAAAGCTCCCTTTTCGTGTCCAAACAATTCGCTTTCGATTAATTCTGATGGAATTGCAGCACAGTTAACTTCGATAAATGGGCCTGAAGACCGGTTGCTTTGATCGTGGATCCTTCTTGCAACCAATTCTTTACCTGTTCCGTTAGAACCTGTAATCAACACCCTTGCATCGGTAGGAGCTACGCGATCAGCCATTGTAATAACATCGGAAATAGCTTTCGATTCACCAACGATCTCGTATTTCTTGTTGACTTTCTTTTTCAGAATTTTGGTTTCGGTAACCAGGTTTGATTTATCCATCGCATTGCGGATGGTAATGAGGAGGCGGTTCAGGTCCAGTGGTTTCTCAATATAATCGAACGCTCCCTTTTTAATCGATTCCACTGCGGTATCAATATTCCCGTGGCCCGATATCATGACTACCGGGGTATCAGGTGCCAAAACAACAATACGCTCCAGCACTTCTATTCCGTCGAGTCCGGGCATTTTGATATCGCATAAAACAATATCGTATTCCGCCGAATGGATCATTTCTATTCCCTTCTGGCCATCTTCTGCCAGGTCCACTTCATACTTCTCGTACCCGAGAATATCTTTTAAGGTATTCCGTATACTTCTCTCATCGTCAATTACCAGGATCCGTGACATGTATTGTGATTTATTATTTTTGTAAAAGTAAGCTTTACGCTGTCTTCAAACAAAAATGATTCCAAAGAAAAAATCCCGATGAAAATTCACCGGGACTTTCTAAAAACAAGGTCAATCTTGATTTTTGAAATATGTAGGTTTTGGTTTTTTAGCAACCACCGGCTGCTACATTCGATTTTTGTCGGCGTTGGACCTGAACTGGTTTTTCAATATCGGAAAGTACAGCGCCATCTTTGGGAGCAGCCATTTCGGCGTAATCGTATCGTGCAATACCTCTCTTGTAACCATCGTCGTTGATTGTTGCAGACAAGTCGTCCTTATGTTCGAAATAATAACGATATCCCCCGAGTAAAAGCTTTACATTGTTGAAACCTACCTGACGGTATAACATCCAGGGGCCATTAGCATCGAGCTCGCTATCACCATACAGAACCACTGTTACGCCCAGGTCCCGAAGCTTTTTCATGCGCTCGATATTTTCTTTTCGGCTTAAAACACTTGCCGATAGATTTTCTGCTCCCGGGATATGTCCTTGTCCGAAGACAAAGTTATTCCTGAGATCGAAAAGAACGATCGTATCGGTTTCTTTAGCAATTACCTGCTCCAGTTCCCACGGGTAAAAATAGGCATCCGATTCAACAAGCGCGTTAACACTTTCGTCTACAGTTTTTTCATACTTCAGCAATGGCTTAGGCATGGTTATCAACCCAATAATCAGAATTACAATAAAAGCAGAAAGCGCAATTAAAGTTCTCCAGGGATTTAATTCGTGTATATGCATAATAGTCTAATTTTAGTGTTTATTAACAGCCACCTGCCGCGACATTTGATTTCTGACGACGTTGTACCTGGACATTCACCTGGTTACTGCCACCGTCATCTGATCCGGCTCCGGTAAAGTACATTTGTGCCCCCTTACGAAAAGAATAAGTCTCGAAATCGGTAGCAGCTGCGGTTTCTTCAGGTTGTTGCGGATCGATGATGGTTTGCATCCAGCAGTTGATCCCGCCTTTAAGTACATAAGTACTTCCGTATCCTAAACGTTTGGTGAGTACCCAGGCCTGATCGGCTTTTATATCGTCGTTTGAAACAAAAACAACTTTCTTGCCGGGAATTCCCAGGTACAATAAATTGTCTTCCACGAGCAAATCTTCAAGCGGAATATTGACTGCACCAGGCAAGGTATATTCTATGTACTCATCGGTTGATCGAACGTCTATCAACATCAGCGATGGATCTCCCTGAATGATCATTTTCGCCACCTGGTCGGTGGTAACATATCGAGTAGGTTGGATAATCTCCTGGAGCAATTCTTCGGGGTCGATTTGCTTAGGTTCATTGCTCATCCTGAGAAATAAGGTCCCGACTGCAAGAACGAGCATTAATATTGTAAGAATTATATAATTCTTGTTCATCAGCTTAGAATTTATATTGTTTCATATTCTTTCTAACTTTTTTCTCGATAAACATGGTGCCCCAGAAAGCAGCCAGGGCAATTACTGTAAATGCCAATGCAAAATATGGGGCAGGAATACCTGTTACATCAGTCAGGGTTATATTCCCCATCGAGCCACTGTTGTAAAAGCCTTCGAAAAGTGGGAAAGCCAGAGAAAAACCAAAGATACCTAAATAAAGTCCGATGGTAAAAAACAACGCATCGAGCTTACCTATGGCAATACCTGTAAAACTGGTTCCCGGGCAGAAGCCGCCGATTACAAAACCAAAACCCATAATAATACCGCCAACAACCATTGGCGCCAGGTAAGTAGGAAGTATAAATATTTTGGAAAGGTCGAGCCAACCCACAAAATCGAAATACATTAGGCCAACCATGGCCACAATTAATGCAGTGAAAAATACCCGAAGTACTACAAAATTATATCCGTAAAATACTCCGGCTAAATTTCTCGACGAGGAGAAACCGGAAGCCTCCAGGATAAAACCGAATGCTATCCCGATTAAGATTGCGATTACAAAATCCCATCCTGCTCCAATTACACCGTTAGGAATTAATGGTCCCATTTTTTATGTTTTATTGATTTTTATATCCAAAGTTTTCTGAAAAAGTAAGCGATCACGTATCCGGTACCAAATATGCCAAACAACACAATCACGCCTCCAAATGCAAACGTTGCGCTACCACTTAATGCAGCCCCGCTGGTACATCCACGTCCAAACTGACTTCCGATTCCGAATAGCGCACCACCCAGTAAGGCTAATAACCAACGTTTCTTTGCAGTAATTTTTGGCCCATGGTCAGTTCTGAACCTACCTACTCTGCCAAAGATCAATCCCGAAAGCAGTCCACCCAGCAAAACACCCAGCGATTCGAATACCAGCCAGGTATACATTGGCGAATGATCGTCACTAACAAACTGCCCCATGTAGGCATTGGCTTGTGTTGCCGAAGGTGCAATTGTATTCGAGGTGCTTACTACCGCACTTTTGATCGCCCCACTAGCCCCCAATCCACGACCGGTAATGTATATGGTCAGTAAAATTAACAGCCCCAGTAACACCCCGCCCAGGTATGGGTTGATGTATTTCGACTGATTATCAATAATTTTATCTTTACTCATGATTATAATTTTTCGGATTAATACAAATATCGTGTTATCTGACCGGCTTCAACGATAATAAAACGGAACATCAGTCCACCAATCAAAATCATTACAGGCGGCAACCATTTCGGAACGTGGTAGCCCCACAACTCAAGCGTTTCGAGCACTGCCGGAAAAACCAGGCCCAGAATTACAACAAACACCCAGAAACTTACCGTAAAAGGTCCTCCAAGAAAGAGATTTGCTGCTTCAATTGCGGTTTGCGATCCGGCTTTGAATCCCATAAAGAGGTGGACGATCAGAAATAATTCAACAAAAATGAATACCAAATCGATACGACTCAGCTTCTTTCGTTCCTTCGCATCTTTACTTATCCAGATGATAGTTGCAAGCCCGGTTGAAAAACCCGAAACAAGGAACAACGGCCCAAGGATGGATGTGTTCCAAAGTGGTCGGGCATTGAAGGCCGACAGCAGAATTCCCGTATAAACCCCAAGTATTATTGCATAGATCATCATAACCCAGGCAAGCGCCACTCTGTATTTGATGACCAAAGCTTCAAACCTTTCGAGAATATTAAATTTCCAGTTCCAGCCGGGTATAAGTTCTTTCATATAACTGGCAACCCATATAAACGACAAGGGAGTAATAATCATCAGAGTCCAGGAGCCCCAACCCATTGGCGATTCCAAACGAATGGTGGTGTACAACTGCCAGAAAAAGAGTTTATGTTTCAAATCGAGGAACAAGGCGAACAAACCCAGTACTAAAGCAATGGGCGCCAGGATTGGAGCTAATTTAACCGTTGCCGGCATTTGATTTGCTTTTCCGCGGACGGTATAAAATCCGGCGAAGAAAAGGATACCTGCAGCCAAACCTCCAAGGAACAGATACAAAGGGATCTGCCAGTGCCAGATATTGAGGTAAGGATCAATATTCGGAATATTTCTTCCACTTACAAATAATTCTTCTTTCATCTTACGTTAGGTTTTAAGCGTTAGGTAAGAAAATATAATTGTGGATCGGTACCGGCTTCGGGAGCCAACACTTTCCATTTACGGTCTTTAATAGCCAATGAAACATCGCTGTTCGGATCATCCAAATCTCCAAAATGAAGACATTTGGTTGGACAAACTTCCACACAGGCAGGTTTTTGACCTTTCTGAACGCGGTGAAGACAGAAAGTACACTTATCTACGTATCCGTCAGGATGCGAATAACGTGCATCGTAAGGGCACGATTCGATACAGGCTCCGCAACCAATACATTTGTTGTGGGTTACTGTTACAATCCCACCCTCTTCGATATGACTTGCACCGGTTGGGCAGCAACGTACACATGGCGAATTATCGCAATGGTTACAACGTTCCGAACGGAATTCAAGGCTAAGGCTCGGATAGGTCCCATCTACACTTTCCACAATCCAGTCACGGCAATAGCCATGCGGGACATTATTTTCTGTTTGACAGGCGACTACACAGTCGCCACACCCGACACACTTGTTTGTGTCAATTGCCATGGCATATCTCATGCTTTATCCTCCTTTCCCTCCAATGCAGGTTCTTCTGTTAGAAATGTTATAAAGTTTCCCCTCATTCCGGTTCCGCCCATTATTGGATCAACTACCACATTCGTGATCATTTCGGTATCGCTGGCGCCGCGGCCAAACGTTCTCGAAAGCTTCTTGTTATTGTGCCCAAATCCGTGGACCATGTATACCGAATCCCAGCGGATTCTTTCAGTTACGCGAACTTTTACCGGGAACGAGGTAACGTGTCCATCCTGATTTTTTAACCAAACTTCCTGGCCCTTTTTTAACTGCCACAGATCGGCTACTTTTGGATTTACCCAAACACTGTTCTCGCTCATCAAATCCCACAAATTATGGTTGTTTGAAGTACGGCTGAATGTATGCATCGGTGCGCGTCCGTAAATCAGGCGGTAGAAATTTTGTGGTGGTTCGGGATGCTTGGTAAATTTTGGCATCGGATCGAAACCATGGTCGGCAAAGTCAGTTGAATACAACTCGATTTTACCGGTATTGGTATTGAAAGTGAAATCTTCTCCATCTCCAAGATAGAGTGGGCCCGATTTTCTTGGGTATTTCTTCACCCCAACTTTTTTCATTTCTTCCAGCGAAGTACCCAGTTGCTTCAACTGCCAGTCGATTACTTCTGAATAATCGTTGTAATTAAAGTAATCGTGTAGCCCCAATCGTTCACCAATTTGTTTGGCGATCCACCATCCCGGTTTCGAATCGTACATTGGTTTGATGGCCGGCATACGCAAAGCGATATTCGGCTCGCGGTTTGGAGCTGAACGAATGGCATCGTAGCGCTCAAGATAAGTTGCTTCAGGCAAAACTACGTCGGCATATCCTGTGATATCCATTGGCATGGTATCCATTACAGCAATAAATTCAACCGAAGCAGCAGCTTCTTTAAACAGTGGTTTATCCGGCATCGATAGCGGAAGGTTGGTACCTGCCACCAACCAGGCTTTAACCTGGTGTTTATAGTTGTATCCTGGTATAGATGCTTTTAATAGTTCGGTGGTAATACCCATTGTTGCCAAAGGAAATTTACCATCGTTCCAGTCTTTCCAGGTCCATTCCGGTTCGGGATAATGCGGATGTGGAAATTTTGGGACCGAAACTCCTTCGGGGAAATAAAACCCGCCACGCTTGCCCCATGAACCCAATAAAGCAGCCAGTATAGCCAATGCACGCGAGCGCTGTGTATCGTCGCCATACCAAACCACATGACGTCCGGGATGAACAACCACTGCCGGAGCTGCACTTGCCATGGCGCGAGCCGTTCTGCGAATCATTTCAGGCTCGATGGTGGTAATTCCATAAGCCCATTCCGGGGTCATTGTTTTTACATGATCTTTTAGATAATCAAGGCCGAAAGTATATTTCTCGACATATTCTTTATTGTACAATCCTTCGTTTACTAATACGTTTATCCACGCCATAATCAGAGCAATATCGGTGGCCGGTTTAATGGGCAGCCAGTATTGAGAGTGCGCGGCAGCGGTAGATAATCTTGGGTCGACTGTAATTATAGTAGCTCCATTATCAATGGCTTCCGACATTTCCTGCACCTGCGAGTTATGCATGTTTTCTCCAATGTGCGATCCGATAAGAACAAGACATTTTGTATCGCGAATGTCGGTATTTTCAGGAGAACCCACGTAGGCGCCGTAAGTCGAATAAAACGCTGAAGACCGTGGGCCGCGGCAGTTGGCAAATGCAGGCTCTGCATTACTTTCTGACCCATAGGCACGAAGTAAATGCTCGAGCATTGCACCCGGAGTACCATGGTTAAATAGGCCAAATGCCTCCGGACCATGTTTTTCCTTCACCTCTTTCATTTTGTTGGCTACTTTATCCAACGCTTCTTCCCAGCTTGCTTCCCTGAAGTATTGTGACCCGTCGGAACGAGTTTCGCGGATGAGCGGGGTTTTTAAACGATCTTCGTCGTAAACCATTCCCACACCTCCGGTTCCGCGCGGGCACAAACGACCATTACAGTGTGGATCGTCCTGGTTGCCAATTACTTTCCGGATACGGCCACTTTTGTCGACATAAGCCCAGCCCGCACACTTCCAGAAACATACTTCGCAATAAGTTGCATAAGGTGTCAGGTCTTCATCGCTTACCGGGCCATCCGATTTTGATCCAAAAAGGCTGAAACCTTCCGAACCAAAAGCTTTAAAACTCAAAGCTGCCGCACCGGCACCCGCTGTTGAAATTTTAATAAAATCCCGTCTTGTTTTCATTCGTGAAATGTTAATATTATCGAGGATCCAAACACTCCCGAAAAACCAGCTTGAAGATGATGTTCCGGAATGTTTTGTAACTCATTTTTATAAGTATATCTAACTATTTACATTCATAGATATTGACAGCAAAGATAAAAAGGATTTTATTGAAGAACACTGCCAGGCATCAATTTGAAAACATTAAAAATAAGCATATTTAATATGTTTAAAAGCAGCTAGACAAGACATATGCAAAAAGCCTTATATAGCACATAAAATACTCACATCATGTGTTTTACAGCATTACAGGCTTGAAGATCAGGTTACAATTACTGAAGATATCAAGGTATTTTATTAGAGCAAATGCTTTTTTCAATATCAAGACTTAATTTAAATTACACCAAACATTCGTTCATTAAAAGCCAGGGCCTAATAACCAATCATTCAGGAATGTATACGATTTTGAATTTAAAAATCAGTAAATCGTCATTTTGAATATTCTCATTTTATCTCATCTTTGCCATACGAAACAAAAGCAAAATGAAGGGCAGAAGGACATTTTTAAAAATTGCTATTACAGGAGCTGTTGCCTTTTTTGTTTTTGTTTGGAACAAACTCACGCTTCAGCACCTTCGAACGAGCTCCGGGAAACAACACACATTCCCTTTCAATAAAAATAAAACAGTGGCTTTTAACGGCGGTTTTATTGTGGTAACGAAACCTGAAATCCGTGTCTTCTCGGCACATTGTACGCACCTTGGCTGTAAAATCGATAAAATGCAGGGCGATCGCCTGGTGTGTCCATGCCACGGTTCGGAATACGATTTGGAAGGAAAAGTTTTGAAAGGACCTGCCTACCGCGACTTAACCGAAATGAAAGCCAGCATTTCGGAAGATGCCACTACATTAACCATTGAGGGCTGAAATGAAACAGAAAAAAAATAAGACGACTTTTGGGACACTGGCGCTTGCCATGTTTTGGCTCGTGGTTTTGTCGGGTGTTGTTCTGGCCATTCCTTTCGATATAAAAGATCCGTATTTGAGTATCAGCAGCATAATGGTACTGAATCCCTGGGCATCGATTATACGAAATTTTCATTACTGGAGCTCACAATTCTTTCTTTTACTGAGCCTTATTCATTTGTACGATCATTTCCACCGTCGAGGCAAGATTGCGTTAAAGCCTGGGTTGGCTTTCCGCCTCAGTTTTTCGTTGCTGATTATTTTTCTGGCCATGATCACCGGTTTCCTTTTGAAAGGCGATGCTGATAGTTTGCAAGCCCGTCAGATTCTTCAAACGCTGGCCGAAAGAATTCCATTAATTGGAAAATCACTTGCATACTCGATACTTGGCGATGCCGATAGTTACCAGCTTATTTACGTTCACCACATTGCCACTTTCACGGTTTTTATTGCCATTGCCATGGTCGAACACAGTCGAAAATACTGGCCACCAGCTACCGATTTTGTGCTTTCAACTTTTGGGACCCTGCTGATCAGCTATTTTCTGAGTGCGCCTTTGCACGATAACTTAAACCCTGCTGTAAAAGGGCCCTGGTATTTTGTGGGGTTCCAGGAAATACTGCATTGGCTTCAGCACCCGGCATGGTCGTTATTACTGTTTCTGGGCATTTTGATTTTGGTGTATCTTGTAAATACGACGAAAGATAAAACCATGTTCCGGAGCAAACGAACCTTGCTTATCTTCACTATTGCATATTCCGTTTTAACGCTCACAGGGCTGTTTTTCAGAGGCGAAAACTGGAAGTGGGCCATGCCCTGGAACGAAGAATACAAATACAGCGTGTTACACAATTTCAGAACTCCGGGGATCGATTTCACACCCGACTTCACACTTGAGGTCGGGATAGCAGCGCCGGTCGTTCGGGGAAGAAAAGAAAGTTGCCTCGCGTGCCATAACGAAACGCATGGCTTTACCGATTCGCACGCAGCACAAGCCATCGGCTGTATTTCGTGTCACCTTGGAAATCCATTTGCCACCGATAAAAAGCAGTCGCACCAAAACATGATTTTGATACCGGGGAACCTGTCCACCGCGCCTCAAACATGTGGCACAACACAGTGTCACCCCGAAATTGTGGAACGGGTCCCTACAGGTTTAATGTCGACTTTAAGCGGGATGATCAGTGTCGACCGCTTTGTATTTAACGAACAGGACAATCCCGATAGTCTTACCAATGTCCACCAGCTTGGAGATTCTCCAGCCGACGAACACCTTCGGAACTTGTGCGTGCGATGCCACTTAGGAAATCCGAAAACAGAGCTTGGGCCGATTAATGAATTTAGCAGAGGCGGAGGATGTTTGGCTTGTCATTTGAATTACAGTCCGGAAGCTGAAAAAGCGCTGGCTGGCAATACTGGTGAAATGATTAACACACATCCTCAAATTAGCCTGAAAGTAAGCAACAATCATTGTTTTGGATGCCACAGCCGCTCGGGCAGGATATCTACCAATTACGAAGGCTGGCACGAAACTACGCTCCTTGCCGGCGAAATGCCCGATAGCAGCAATTATCGGTTGATCGAGAATGAACGTGTTTTTGTAAAACAACCGGCTGATGTGCATCATGAGTTGGGAATGGAATGTATCGACTGTCACCACTCGTACGAACTGATGGGAGACGGAACACATTACTCACACCAGGAGAACCAGCAGGATGTGCAATGTTCCGACTGCCACATCGAGGGTGAACCCCGCACGATTGCTGCAGAAAATCTGGATAACGAATCAGCGATTATTGCAGCTTTACGTTTTGGAAATATCTCGGGAAAAGAATTCCTGGTAACCGAGAAACATAAACGGGCACTAATAAACACATACTTTGAAAACGACTCGATTTGGTTTTTGACAAAAAATACCGGAAAGAAAATGGCGATGAAAGCGCCTGCAGCGGTTTGTTCCCGAAATGAAGCACATTCAGGGTTGGCCTGTTCGAGCTGTCACACGGCCTGGGCGCCCACCTGTATTGGCTGTCATAACGAGTACGATGCGAACGAACGCGGGTACAACATGATCAAAAATCACGAACAGACTGGATCGTGGGTTGAATATATTGGGGAATACAAAGCAAAACTCCCTACTTTGGGGAACCGAAAAAATGAAGGGAAAACCGAAATTATTCCGGTACTCCCGGGAATGATTATGACGACCGATCTGAAATCGTTTACGAATGATAATCAGGATGGCACAATCTTTCATCGCTTGTATGCACCGGCTGCCCCACATACCACTTCTTCGAAAGGAAGAAGCTGTGTGAGCTGCCACAACAACCCGCTGGCGCTGGGCTATGGCGAAGGGAAACTGGAATACCTTATCGAAAACGGAAAAGGGAAATGGGAATTCCAGGCTTTATATGCAGCAGATAAAAACGACGGCTTGCCTGCAGATGCCTGGATCGATTTTTTGCAAACCCGCGAAGGAAAGGTTTCCACGCGTTCAGATGTATTTCCGTTAAATGTCGATCAGCAACAACGAACCCTCACGGTAGGCGCCTGCCTCACTTGCCACGATGAAAAATCGGATGTAATGCAAAAAAACCTCAATCATTTTGATGATTTACTAAAAAAAAGAAGCGCCAAGTGTATTCTTCCTGAGTGGAAATAAACAAAACTTATTCCTGAATATCTTCGGGGAAATTTAAATTGTGAAACATGTTCGGGGACTGCTTTAAATAAGTTTCGGCATCGGCGAAATTTGTACGAACTCTTTCGATCAAAGAATGCATTTTGTAGTTGCCCTCTTTGAGGAGTGTTTCCAACTCGGGTAAAACGCTTTTATTATAGAAAGCAATCAGCGGTTCTTTTTTTCGATCATGAATTGGGATTACAGCATCATAATTGTTGCAGTTCGCCAACATTTCGAGTACAAATTCCTGTCTGACAAACGGAGCGTCAACACTCAACACAAAATTCCAATCGTTTGCCGACGCTGAGATACAGGAATAAATACCACCCATCGGCCCGCAATCTTTAAATTGATCGGCAATGGTCTGGAACCCTTCAATCCGGTGAAGTTCCGAATCTGAACTGACCAACACCTCATCACAAAACAAATTACAGAATTCCACTGCACGAGTCAGCAAGGGTTTCCCTTCGATTTCGATGAGCGCTTTATCGCGCCCCATTCGCCGGCTTTTGCCCCCCGTTAATACGATGGCTGTAATTTTCACTTTGTAGAATAAAAAACCCTGACGTTACCGTCAGGGTTATATTAACCTGCTTTTAAGCGTTGTAAACTTGATTTATCGAGCTTCTCTGCTGCATAGTCTTTCGTGATCAACAAGTGTTGCACCTCTTCCGACGGCATATCGAACATGGCGTCGTTCATAATATTTTCACAAATCGATCGCAAACCGCGGGCGCCCAATTTAAATTCGATGGCTTTGTCAACAATGTATTCCAATGCTCCCTCTTCAAATTGCAATTCAATTCCATCGAGGTCGAATAGTTTTTTGTATTGTTTGATAATCGAATTTTTAGGCTCGGTAAGAATATTGCGTAAAACCTCACGACTCAACGGATCGAGATAAGCCAGTACCGGCAAACGCCCGATAATTTCGGGAATCAATCCGAACGATTTTAAATCGAGTGGCGAAACATACTGAAGCAGATTCTCGCGTTCGATACGATCGGCTTCCCTGGCAGCGCTATACCCGATAACTTTTGTATTCAACCGATTGGCAATTTTGCGTTCTATTCCGTCAAACGCACCACCACAAACAAACAAAATATTCTTGGTATCCACCGGGATCAGTTTCTGCTCGGGGTGTTTTCTTCCCCCTTGTGGAGGAACATTCACAATCGAACCTTCGAGCAACTTAAGTAAACCTTGCTGAACTCCCTCGCCCGAAACGTCGCGTGTTATCGATGGATTGTCTGATTTACGTGCAATTTTATCAATCTCGTCGATAAATACGATACCGCGTTCGGCAGCTTCCACATTGTAATCGGCTGCCTGCAATAAACGTGTCAGCAAACTTTCAATATCTTCACCCACATAACCGGCTTCGGTAAGTACGGTGGCATCAACAATGGTAAACGGCACGTGCAACATTTTTGCAATGGTGCGGGCCAGCAGGGTTTTACCCGTTCCGGTTTCACCCACAAGAATGATATTCGATTTTTCGATTTCGGTGTCATCGCTACTTACCGGCTGGGTAAGGCGTTTATAATGGTTATACACCGAAACCGACAAGGTTTTTTTGGCACGGTCCTGCCCGATCACATATTGATCGAGAAATTCCTTAATCTGTTTGGGTTTCAATAACTGAATCCCATCCAGATCGAATTTGTTGGTTGTTTTAACCTCTTCCTGGATAATGGAATGCGCCTGTTCTGCGCAGCGGTCGCAGATGTGCCCGTCGATACCTGCGATCAGCAGGTTCACCTCATTTTTTTCCCGTCCGCAAAACGAGCACTTATCCGAGTTTTTTGAATTTGCCATTATTTTTTATTACGTACCAAAATTTCGTCGATCATTCCATAATCAAGAGCTTCCTGTGAAGTCATCCAGTGATCACGATCCGAGTCTTTTTCAATCTGCTCAAGTGTTTGTCCTGAATGTTCTGCAATAATCGTATATAATTCTTTTTTGATCTTCATTATCTCCCGTGCAGTGATCTCAATATCTGAAGCCTGCCCCGATGCGCCGCCCATTGGCTGGTGGATCATAATACGCGAGTGTTTCAGCGCCGAACGTTTTCCTTTTTTTCCGGCAGTCATTAACACGGCTGCCATCGACGCTGCCATTCCGGTACAAATAGTGGCTACATCGGCTGCGATGTATTGCATGGTGTCGTAAATTCCCAAACCTGCATACACCGAACCTCCCGGTGAGTTAAAATATATCTGGATATCCTTGCTTGGATCGGTCGATTCGAGAAATAACAACTGTGCCTGAATGATGTTGGCCACAGTGTCGTCGATCGGGACACCCAAAAAAATGATTCGGTCCATCATTAAACGCGAGAATACATCCATTGATGCCACGTTCAGTTGACGTTCTTCAATAATGGTAGGAGAAATATAAGATCCGTACATTGAAGAGTAGCGATGCATGGTCATGCTGCTGATGCCTGCATGCTTGGTTGCATATTTTTTAAATTCGTTGTGATTTTCCATTTTCTTCGACATTAGTAAAAAAAATAACTTTGTGAATGCTTTATAAACGATGCACAAAGTTATAAAAAAGTTTATAGCTGAAACCTTCATCTGTATATTTCGTGAATGTGGTGCAAATCTGAAGAATTCCCCGCGGCTTTGTCGCGGGGTCCCGCTTTTTCTGGCGAGGGGAGATGCCTGCTTTTATGGCCGACAGGTGGGTGAAATAAAGAAAATTCGGGTTTCAGCGGTTTAGCAGAGATGAAGTTGGCGTAATACCGCCTGTCCCTGCCACGGGGATAGTCAACTTTAAGAATTTTCTTTATTGTCGGCTTTTTCAATCAACCAGTTGAACATCGATTCTGCGGGTTGCCTTATCCTTGATATAGCTGTTGAGAATAAATCATCGGCGGCATTGATTCTTTGTTTAATTACATCAGCCATTCCCTTAACGGCCTTAACCGGGGCCAGTGTTTCCGAATTTTGATGTTTTAACATATGCCCGTTAAGTTCATTTACTCAGTCACTAATATTTCAACCAACCTGTTAACAGCCCCGGTCAACCGGTTAAGCCTGTTACTAAATGCCTGGTAGCTGCTTTTTCCTTTTCTCCGTAACCGTTACCTTCAAAATGGGGTAATTCAGTGATCTTGCAAATCGTTGCTAAATATTAGTGGAGCATTGACTCTTAATTTAATTTTCTGTAACTTGTTTCAGACATGACCATTAAATCAAAATGTCAAAGAAGTTTTATTTGCTGCGAAGATTAAATCGATGTAGCCCTGTTGTTATGGATGTTTAAACAATTTTGCCTGCTTATTTAGTCCTTTCTCAAAAGCAGGAGATGGAAGCAACTTTATCGATTTGTATTGTCGTTTCGAAAACTTGCTTCGCAAAGTTAACAGTCGAAAAGAGATAGTGAAACGCCGGACAACACAGAAATTACCCAATAGTGAGAAGCCTGCCAGGAGTTGAATATGGAGCGATCAGTAATTCAGTATATGAAAGTAAATGAAATTAAACTTAGCGGAACAGAACAACCCGTTGATGCCACCAGCCAGCAAGCCGGAAGTTTGTTAACTGTTTCACGCTCTTTCAAAATCGGAAGGAGCGATCGCGGAAAATCAAAAAGCCACAGCATTCCCTTGAACGATGAAGACGTGGTTGAATTTGTTTTTGAAGACGGGACTACCTGGTTGTCGAATACAAATACAATGCAGGAAATTTTTCCGGAGGCAATCAAACCGACCCGCGAAGGGAAAACACAGGTTGTTATTCCAACAGAAATAAGCGCCGAAACCGGTGAAAGGGGCCTTGTTAAAAAAGTACTTCTGAAAATTGTAAATATTCTTACAAAAAAGGCGGTTCAAATTGGAGTAGAAAAGCTGGCCGGCGAACTCGAAGACAAACAACTGGAAGAAAAAATCGGTCTTTTCAGATTGGCCCCCGATTTTCAGTTGCTCGATTACAAAAAAGAAAGCGAGGAAAAGCCATTCTGCCTTTTTATTCATGGCACTGCCTCGTCAACTTCGGGTTCTTTTGAAAAAATCCAGGGAACTGACCTGATGAACTTTTTGAAAAGTCGTTACGACAACCGGATTTTGGCATTTCAACACCGAACCCTCACCGAAAACCCTGTTCAAAACGTAAAACTTCTTGTTCGGCAGCTACCTCCAAAATGCAAGCTTCATCTGGTAAGCGCTTCGCGTGGAGGTTTGGTTGGCGAGGTATTATCGCGGTTTTGCAATAGCAGGGGAGAAGAGAAAGGGTTTACAAACGCCGAACTGGAATTCCTGAAAAAAGAATATTCCGACAATTACTTTAATTCATTGCTTTCTGATATCAATGACATAAAAAAGGAATTATCGACAAGAAATGTAGTTGTCGAAAAATTTGTGCGGATTGCATGTCCGGCCGGTGGAACAACCCTGGCATCGAAACGTCTTGATAACTTTTTCAATATTTTGTCGAACCTGATTGGCTGGGGGACCGGAATGTCGGCCAACCCGGTTTATATTGCTTTAAAAAACCTGGTTGCGGCAGTGATCGATACAAAAAATAACGAAAAAGCGCTACCAGGGCTCGAAGTTCAACGACCTGATTCTCCATTTATTAAAGCGCTTAACGGATGGAACATTCCCGGGGCCTTGGAAATTGATAACTCGCTGGTGGTTATTTCAGGGAATTCGAATTTCGAATTTAATCTTCAGGCTTTGGTAATCATTGCCGGCAAGTTGTTTTTCAGGCGAGAGAATGATCTTGTGGTAGATTCGGTTTCGATGGCATTGGGCACACGCAGGACCGGGAAAATACAGGAATTCTTTTATGATGGGAAAGGAATTAATCATTTCAAATATTTCGAGAACAGCGCCACAAACAAAGCCATTTTAGAGGCGCTCACAATTAACTGGGGTGAAAAATTGCCCGGCTTTACAACGGGACCAGTAAGGACAATCGAGGGGCGCGATTTCGATATGACCAGGGTTGAAGTCGATAATCCCTTACTCAATCTAACACGGAAGCAAGCAAAAAAAACAACCAGTGTGCCTCCAATTAAAGTATCTATTTGCCAGGGCGACCTGGCGTATGCCACTTATCCGATATTGGCCGGCCATTTCGAAGACGACAGTATTTTGTATGCAGAAAAACAGATCGATAATAATTTAGACGGAATGCTGGGCCAGTTTCTGCAACTGGGAAATTACCCGGGAAAGATTAAAGAAAGCAGGATCTTTCTTACCCATGAAAAAGGGTTTAAAGGAGCGATTATTCTCGGACTGGGGCGGCTCGAAAAGTTAACTCCGGGCGAGTTGACCAAAACAGTGGAAACGGGAGTAATCAATTATCTCTTCGATTTTCAGAAGAATACTGTTTCTGCCGAAAATGAAGAAAACGAATCAAAAGTTGTAGGGCTTTCGTCGTTGATAATCGGATGCGGTTATGGAGGTTTGGTTATCGAAAATTCTATTCGGGCAATTATCCAGGGAGTGTATAACGCAAATGTGCGGATTAGTGAACTCAATTCTGAAGGCACACCCATTGTCGGACATCTTCAGTTTGTGGAAGTATTTGAAGATAAAGCTGCCAATAGTTTATTTTCCATTCACCGGATTCAGCAGGACGAATCGAATTCCTTCAAAATTGAAAGAGAGGGAAAGGGAATCATTTCTTTACTGGGATCGAAAAAAAGAATTCCGCTCGACGCTACCTCAGAGTGGTGGAACCGCATAACGGTTGAAGAAAGAACAGAAGGAATTCGTGAATTGAGGTTCAGTACATCGACCAAAAGCGCACGCGAAGAACAACAATCGCTTTTTACTTCGCCCGACCTGATGGAAGAAACCATCGAAGAAATTTCAACCAATTCATCGTGGACGCCAAAACGGGCCAAAACAATGTTTGAGATGCTGATTCCCAACGATTTCAAAGACGAACTGAAACGATATGGCAATATTGTTTGGGTGCTCGATCCGTATTCAGCAACCTATCCGTGGGAACTATTGCAGGATGGCTTAAAAGACACAAAACCCATTTGCGTTTCGTCGGGGATGGTCCGACAGTTAAAAACGCCAAATTACCGGAAAACCATAAAAACTGTACTAAAAGAGAATGCGCTTGTAATTGCCGACCCAAACCTGAATGGATTTATCGGGCAATTGAAAGGGGCATTGGCCGAGGGCAAAAAAGTTACACAAATACTCAATGCCACCGGGCTCGAAGTTTGCCACAGTTTTAACGAGGGCCATTCGGAAATAATTGAAAAACTATTTGGCGACGAATACAAAATCATCCACCTTTCCGGGCACGGGGTATTCCACGAAGATGCTTCGAAAGGGTCGGGAATGGTTATCGGGAAAAACATGTATCTGTCCACGCGCGAAATCCGGCAAATGAGCGCCGTTCCCGAGTTTGTTTTTGTAAACTGTTGCCATCTCGGCAAAAGCGATGGCGTTGCCGAAGAATTGTACCAGGAGAGATTTAAACTGGCCGCCAATATCGGCACGCAACTGATAAACAACGGAACACGCTGCGTAATTGCAGCTGGCTGGGCGGTTGATGACCAGGCTGCTTTGGAGTTTGCCGAAGTGTTTTATCAGCGAATGACCGATGGGCAAACGTTTGGTGAGGCAGTAAAAGAAGCGCGAATATCGGTTTTTCAAAAGTTTAGCTACACCAATACCTGGGGCGCTTACCAGGCCTATGGCGACCCGTATTACCGGTTCAGAAAACCGGAAAGTAAGGACCAGAGAAAATCTTATCTTATTCCACAGGAAGCAGAAATCGATCTCGAAAACCTGCAAAGCTCGCTCGAAATTGGAACCAATACAACGGAAAAATACCTCGAACAGCTAAATATTATTTCATCATCTGTAGATACTGCGAATGTTCGTAATTCGAAAATTACCGGGTTGGAAGCTTTAATTTACATGGAACTAAAGGATTACGACCTGGCATGTGAGAAGTTTAAAAGCCTGCTAACCGATAAAAGCGCCTCTTTTTCGTTCTCGAGTTTCGAGAAATATTATAATGTAAAAGCAAAGAGGATTATTGAAAAGTACCGCGAAAATAAAACCGGAACCAAAGCTTACTTAGCAGAAATTGATAAAATTATTTTAGAGCTGGATGATTTGATGAAACTAAACCCAAGCCCCGAGCGGATGAATATTTTGGGAAGTACCTACAAACGAAAAGCTTATTTGATAAAAGATAAAACGCAAAAACAAGAGACGTACGAAATTGCTGCATTTTATTATCACGATGCTTATTCGCGGTTCAACAATTGGTATTCGCTTACCAACTGGTTAGTGTTCGAAAGTATTCTGGTTTTGGCCGGAAAACGAAATTGGGAAGATCGTATTAAAACCACAAAAGGCGAATACCAGCTTCCTTTGGTAAATGAAGCATTAAAAGATCTGCGAAAGGTTGAATTGGAATTGCCAGCCGACATCGAGGTAATGGATTACTGGGATATGATAAAAGCTATCAATATTAAACTGTGCCGGTACATTCTGAACTTCTCAAAATTTCATACACAAAAGTACCTCGATACGATCATTACTGATATCAGTGAACTTTGGAAAAAAGCCGGCTCTAAAGGCAAACGCTTTGCTGAAATCGAACACCTCGAATTTATGGTTGATGCACTAACCATTCAAAAAAACGCAATGACCGATGCCCTGGGCCCGAACATAAAAGACATGATGAACAAACTGGAACAATTAATTAACAACAGATAGATAACCCATTAAACTTTAAAATTATGGAAAAATATTTCGACATCCACAATCACTTGTTTAACAAGAATTTTTTGGCAAAGGAGTTACTTTACCGCCTGGTGAAGGAAATGAAAAAACTTATTATTCATGATCGCGAAGGCCAAAGCGATAGAGGGGTTAAAGACAAGGTTAAGAAACTGAAGGAAACCATAAAAACACTACAACGCATTCGGTATACCATTAAAGTGTTCACCCAAAAGAATTCAAAAGCCATTTTCGATGAGATGAACAAAACGTATAAAGACGAATTTATCCTGACCCCTTTGACTTTCGACCTCACTTATTGTTTTGCCGAATCGGCCGACCGCGATGGAGAGGCAAATGGCTCCCAGGTGAAAAAGGTTTTTGATAGCGAGATGGAGAACCTGTTTGGAGAAATTGAAAAAAGCGCCCGGTCCTTGTCGCGCGACTTCAACCACGAATCGAGTGCGGAAGAAGACCAGCTTTGGAAGGAATACCAGAATGAAAAAGAGCAGTTTTTGCTTTCTGCCGCCAAGTTGCAACAACAGTACGACGAAGATGTGAGGAAACGATCGGGTACCAGGGGTATTTCTATTTTTCCAAACCAATACGACGGTTTCGAGGAACAGATCCGCCAACTAAAGGAAATGAAAGAAGATCCAAAATACAAGGACAAGGTTTTCCCTTTCCTGGCTGTTGATCCACGACGTGAAGGCATTGCGGAATACGCCATGGAAAATGTGGGTAAGGGAAACCTATTTATTGGGGTTAAATTGTATTGCCCAAACGGGTATTCGCCAACCGACCCGCTTTTATTTGGGCCCGAAGGCGAACGCGGCGGGATTTATGCTTTTTGCGAAGACAACGGTATTCCGGTAACTGCACACAATTCGGACGGAGGTTTTGCAACCCTGGCAAAAAGTGTCCTAATCGATGGGCTGATTTATTTTAATGGCGAACTCAAACAGATGAATAAAGAACGGGTAACTTTTAAAACATCGATACTCGGGAAAGATGCGGTTTACGAACGGGCTGTTACCCTCAATCACCCGCTGATATGGAGAAAAGTGGTAGAGAAATACCCGAACCTCATACTGAATCTTGCACATTTCGGCGGAGGCCAGCAGCTCGAAGGCGCGATTGACCACCCGGATATCCCCGAACTTTGGTCGAATCGGATTATTGAACTACTTACAGACCCGAGATACAAGGTTTACACCGATGTTTCCTGTTTTTCTGAATTCAATATTTTGAAAAAATTTGTGGCCAGCCCGGTATTTCAGCAAATTAAAAGCCGGGTCCTGTATGGCTCCGATTTCATTTTATTGCTGATTTTCGAGAACGATTTCAACGAAAATGTACGGCAGTTTATGGAAATATTTGCGGATGATTTCGATGTAATTGCAGGAACAAATCCCAGAGAATTCCTGAAGCATGTTTATTAAAGCGCTGAAAGTGATTTGAGATTAATTTAAAAAAATCATTTTGTTGCATTATTTCGGATATACAACAAACAAAAAACAAAAACCAACGATGAAAAAAACCGGATTTACTACCCGTTCTTTAAATGTGCCTTACCCAAAAGACGACCCGCACAAAGCTTTGCAGATGCCACTTTACGATGCGGTGGCTTTTGAATTCGGTTCAGCCGAACAGCTTGAAGCCAATTTTAAAGGCGAATACATCGCGCACGTTTATTCGCGGACTTCAAATCCAACTGTTGAATATTTCGAAGTAAAATTACGCGAGCTTACCAACAGCCGTGCCGCCATTGCGGTTAGTTCGGGCATGGCAGCCATTTCGAATGCGGTGATGGCGCTAACAAAAAGCGGCGATAACATTATTGCCGGAAATCGCTTGTTCGGGCACAGTTACGCGCTGTTTAAACAAACGCTGGCTGAATTTGGAATTGAAACGCGCTTCTCGGAACTGACTGTAAAACGTGAAATCGAAAAACTGGTTGATGAAAATACACGCGCCATTTATTTCGAAACGGTAACGAACCCTCAACTCGATATTGCAGATATTGAAATGCTGGCCCGCGTGGCAAAGAAAAACCAACTCGTACTCATCGCCGACAGCACACTTACTCCTCCCAACGTTTTTAGCGCCGGTGGGTTTGGGGTCAACCTGGAAGTGATTTCCACCACCAAATATATTTCGGGCGGGGCGACTTCGTTTGGCGGGGCAATTATCGACCATGGTAACTTTGATTGGAAAATGAACCCCAACCTGAACTCCTATACCGAAAAATTTAAAGAGGACGCCTTCCTTGCCAAAATCAAAAAAAACATCTTCCGGAACACCGGCGGCAGCATGGCTCCGCAAACTGCCAAATTCCAGGTTCAGGGACTTGATATTCTCGAACTTCGCGTTGAGAAATGCTATCAAAACTGTCTGGCATTGGGAGCCTGGTTCGAAGCCCATCCAAAAGTAAAACGCGTGGATTATCCGGGCCTGGAGAACGACCCACGGTACAAACTCGCCCAAAAATATTTCGGTGGCGTGCCGGGCACCATCATGAGTTTCGACCTGGAATCGAAAGCCGCCTGTTTTGCATTTATGAACAAATTAATGATCATCCGGAGAGCTACCAACCTGAACGACAATAAAACGCTCATCATTCACCCGGCCTCTACCATTTATTCAGAATTTACAGAAACCGAACGAGCCGAAGCCAACATTCGCGATACCATGATGCGTTTATCGGTGGGTATCGAAAACGTTGAGGATTTGATTGCGGATATTGAGCAAGCGCTGCGCTAAAATAGCTAGCGTCTGGTAGAAATTAGAATTAATGGCTGAAGCCATTGATCATAGGCATTTTTTCTTAGTATGCCACCATAACGGTACCATTGCGAACATCGCCGGCGCCGTCGTTCAACTCAAGTACATAAATGTAGTTTCCGGCGGGCAAACCACCTGCACGACCAATGGTAAAGCGGTTTTCGGAATTACCCCACCACCAGGCCTCGTTCCAGCCCCAGTAATCGTAGTTTCCGTAATGTTCTTTCTGGAAGAGCAACTGTCCGTTCCGGTTGAAGATCATCAGCTTCGCATCGGGGTAACGCGGGTATATACACAATACCTGGAAGAAATCGTGTACCCCGTCGTCGTTCGGAGAGAACCCTTCCGGGATAAACAGCTCGCAATCCATTTCGGTATCGAGGTATTCCGGGTGACCGTCGAGATCGAGGTCGTCGTTACTGTAATTGCCATCGCCGTTAATATCTTCGTTGTAGGTCAGGTACTTGTCGTCTTCGTCGTTCACATCGCGCCAGTCGCGGGCGCCATCGCCATCGAAATCCTGTAAGGGGGCCAAACTGCCGGTTTCGTTGTCTATGAAATTCCCCCATCCGTCAATCCAGTCGTAAGCATCATCCAATCCATCCCGGTCAAGGTCGGAGTAGTACCTGATTATATCCGGTAAACCATCGGCATTGTCGTCGCTTCCTTCTATAAAGTCGTAAACGCCGTCGTTGTCCGAGTCGGTATCGAGGAAGTCGGGTGTTCCATCGCCATCGGTATCGGTTAACCCAAGGTCGAACGGATAGCCGCCTTCATCATTATCGTAGCGTTTGTCCCAGCCGTTGTGGTTATCGTCGCGCCAACTGACAGGCTCAATGTAATTATCTTCGGCCTGGCCTTCAATATTATCGAGAATTCCGTCGTTATCCGAGTCGATATCAAAATAATCTGGAATTCCATCCTGGTCAGAATCAAAAGATAAAGCCGGATAGGTTTCATTAAACCCTTCATTCACATCCCGGATACCGTCGTTGTCGTCGTCGATATCATCAACATCTGCAACTCCATCGCAGTCGTTGTCGGCTACGCGGGTAATGTAAACCCAAGCTGTATCCGAGAGCGCTGGCATACCATCGTCGTACAAAATATACCGGAAGCTGTCGATACCTTCTGTAAAATCGACGTTTGGCGTGTATTCGAAGTCTCCGCTTTCATAGAGCATGGCAATACCATTGGTAGCCTGTACCAGTAACTCAACCAGGGTTCCATTCCCATCCGGATCGCTGTCAGCTCCATTTCCATTATCTGCTCTCACATTTCCGGTCAATTCGCCACAAGGCAGGTCGAAGTAATCGTTTTCGGCATTCGGCGGATTATTGGCCGGACGAACCTTAACAAATACAATGGCTTCGCCACATTCGGGAATACAAGGAACACCATCGTCGCAGATTGAGTAACGGAAAATATCGTTGCCCACAAAGCCGGCATCTGGGGTGTAGGTAACAATACCGGTTTTATTATCAACCACCACCGAACCATTACCTGGCCCGTTAATTATGCTTAGTGTTGCCAGGTTGATATTGGTTTTCAGGTCGTAGTCGTTCAGCACCACATTAATCTCAACCGGAATATTTACCGCTGTTATGGCCGAATCGTTTGCGACATTTGGCGGTGTGTTACCAATCACCACGAATTCGGCAGTGCAATAGTTACTATTTCCACTTTGATCAATTACCGTGGCAGTAATTTCAGTAAGTCCTATGTCAGTGCAGAACAGTGTGTCTTTACTGAGCTCTCTCATTACTATTTCACAGTTATCCCATTCCGAGGTGGTAACCATATCCCAGGCTAAAATATACGAGCCATCTTCTTCGCTAAGTTGTATGGTATCGCGTACAATACAACTCACTTGTGGAGAAATGGTATCGAGTACACTGACGGTAGTTGCACAGCTAGACTCTAAGCCGTACTGATCCTTAACCGTTAGATTTACTGTGTTGTCACCAAGGTTCTGACAGTCAAAGTCATATTTATCCAGTTCCAGAGTAACATCTGAACAATTGTCGTACGAACCGTTATCGATCATATCGTTCGTAATTCTGGCTTGTCCGTATTCGTCCAGGTAGATGGTTAGTGGTTTACAAAGCGCGTCAGGTGGCATGTTATCAACCACGGTAACATGAGCCTCGCAATCGTCCGAATTGCCGGCCTCATCGGTAACAACAACCATAACTTGTTTGCCAAATTCTACATCTTCACAAGTAAATTCAGATGGAATTACATCTATAATGAGGTCTTCAAATGCAGTACAATTGTCGGATGATCCTGCTGAAATGTTGTCCATGTCAATTTCGGTCATCAGGTAATTTCCATTTTCATCAAGATATACCGTAATATCGTTACAAACCGCTTCTGGCGGAATGGTATCGGTTAGGATGAACGTTTGTGTACAACTCGATATATTACCACACAAGTCGGAAATAAAATATTCAGTAACGATCTCTGTCTTATCAATCTGTTTAGTAGGAGTTCTGGTATAAGTAAACGACGAACGGTCCACTTCGCAGTTGTCATCCACGATTCCGCCGTTTCTCTCAAAATCTTCCAAGGTGTTAATATCAGCCACTGAAGCAGTTAAACAAACGGCGCTTCCATCTTCCGGACAAATAATAGTTGGCGGAACCAGGTCTTCCACGTTGATAATCTGGGTACAGAATGCCTTGTTTCCTAACAAATCTTTAATCGTGTATGTACGTTCCACGGTGAGACAGTAGGTTGTTGTCAAAGTGTCCTCTCTAACAAACGCGAACGAAGCAGTATCGAGTCGGGCCGTGGCGGTAGCGCTTCCACCCGCTGCCTGGTATTCGGCATAAGTGGCGTATGGCGGAATTTCCGATAAATCGGGACATTCAACCAGTGAATCCGGTGCGCAACTCATTACCGGGCCATCCGATTTAATGAGAACCGTACGATCGGCTTCGCAACCAATAGCGTCGGTAACATGTACCGAATACGATCCGGCTTCAAGACCGCTTAGATTTGGAGTGGTGGCGCCGTTGCTCCATAAGAAATTATAAGGCGCGGTTCCATCACTAACAGTCAGGTTAATCGCTCCAATTGGGTTCGGGTTCAGGCCAATATCCACGTGTGTTTCAGAGAGTTGGATTTCGGGAGTAACCACTACAACCATCGACGTTGGGCTGGCGCACTGGCCCGGATCGGGAGTGAAAAGATAAGTAGTGGTACCCGGGCTATCGGTATTGATGGTTGCCGGGCCCCATTTCCCTGTAATTCCTTCGTGTGAAACCAATGGCAACGCAGGCGCTGTGCTAAACTGGCAGAGCGGCCCGATCGGGTCGAAAGTTGGCGCGGTAAACCCGTTCAGGAATACTTTCTGAAGTTTAACCACGCCGTTGTCGCAGGCATCGGCAAAACGGTATTGGTAATACAATACATTCGGTTCGCTGGGACCACCCGGAATCGATCCAACATAGTCCATTCTAATTGGATTGTTACACAATTCGAAGAAGGTAACGCCCTGGGTCTTGAACACATTGATATCGTTCACCGGATCGGGCAAGGTACAATCGTTGGTAATTAGCGGCGGCAAATCACTAACAGTTGGAGGTTCTTCGTCATAAATAGTAATCGTATGTGTTTCATCAAGCGAAGGATTATCACAGGCATCGTATGCCCGGTAGGTGCGCGTAATCACTTCGGGACAGGTTCCAGAGGTATTTTCTCTCACCAGTACCAGACGCACTATCTGACAGTTATCACTCCAAGATGCACCTGGATTTCGTTGCTTCAGATCATTCAGATCGGTATAACGATTTGTATTAGAGAAACAACTATTAAAGGACCTGGAAGGTATATTGAGCGTCGGTGCCTGGGTGTCTTCCCGGATGATTAGTTGCTCACAGGTGGCCGTTTCGCCATTTGTATTGCTGATGGTGTAGGTTCGGGCAATAATTTCGGGACACGAATTGTTATCGCTTACATCGTCGAGCCATTGCCATGATGACGGTACAACCGGGAACATCGTGCTGGCTGTGTCTCCGCCTGCTGCAATAAAATCGCTTAAACTATTGTAGGCTGCCGGAACCGGATCGTTTGGACACAACGGAATTGGAGGAGGACAGGTAATGGCCAACTGCGCTGTATTTGTGATCGTAATAATGTGTTCGCAACTATTTATGTTTCCACAGTAATCTTCCACTTCGTAGGTCCGGGTGATGATTTGGTTAAAAGCCGTGCCCGACGAAATTTCATTTACCTTTTTGAAACGTACAATACTACAATTGTCGGAAGCGGCGCCACCTGCTGCGATAAACTGCGCAAAAGTATAAGGCGCCGGGGCGGATGTATTGGTTAAAGGCAATACCGGAGGACAGGAAATTTGTGGAGCCTCGGTATCGTTTACAATTACCTGCTGAATACAGCTTAGTTCGTTTCCGCACGAATCGAGGATCGAATAAAAACGGTATTCTTCGTAACAATAAGCGCTTGCATCTACTACCGAATCGCGCGAGTTAAAGCTTGAAACCAGCAATCCGCAATCGGAATAAACATCCAACCCGGGTTCAAGCGCCAGGTATTCGGCCAGGGTATTGGCCATCGGGTTGGCAGCCAGCTCTTCGAAACAGGTCAGTAACGGAGAAGCCGGGCAATCCATCTGATAAGGTCCTGGGCCTGAAGTATCTTTCACCGGGATGTTTGCAACCAGCGTTGCCTGGCATAGCTTGTTATCGATAATCAGCAAGGAATAGGCGCCTTTGGGCTGGTTCAGCAAATCCTCCTGATTGCCGATGAAATTTCCAACGTTGTCTGTCCATTCAAACGTGTAGCCCGGTGTTCCGTCGCTTACACTTACCCAGATGCTTCCCGAAGGATCGCCCGGGAAAGCTGCCGGGGTTACCGAATCGATGGCCGCGACAATTTCGGCAGGTTCAACTACTTCCACTTCGATAAAATTCGAGCAATCAAGCGAATCGTAAACGGTTACCGAATAGGTTCCGGCCGGAATGCTGCTAAGGTCTTCCGTCGTTACCCCGGTGTTCCATTCGTATTTATACGGTGGAATACCTCCACTCACCGTCAGATCGATGGCTCCGTTAGCATCGCCATAACAACGAACATCACTAACATCGGCATTCAGCACAATAGTTGGGCTGATGAGCAGATGCAAGCGCAGCGTATCGGCACAGGCGGCTGCGCCAATAATGTGGTCGTAAATACCCGAAGCAGTGTAAGTAGCTCCCGTTCCTTCGGGCCAGGTGTAGGTTTCGCAGGCTTCCACAAAGGTATCAATCACAATTCCCCGCAGGATAGAAACCGCCAGGAATACCGTGGAGTCGCAGGTGAGCATGTTTTGCAAGTGGGCTTCGTACACGCTGTCGGCCTCGGTTTGTATCGTAATTCCATTCCAAACATAACCCGGATCGTTCTGGCAGAGCGTGTCAAAAACATAGCTGGTATCCGGAGGGATGACCTGCACATCGTAGGTAAGCAGCGAGTCGCAACCGTAAGTGTTCACCAAAGTATCGAGGTAAATACTGTCGCGGGTAGAAACAATCAGCCGGTTATTCCACATAAACGAAGGCGCCCCTTCGCAAATCATGGTCTCCAACAGCGTGTCGGTGGTTGGCCACAACTGAACATTGAGCAGTACCAGCGAATCGCAACCGTACATATTATCGAGCCGGGCTTCGTAAATGCTGTCTTTATACGTTTCTATGCTTACGCTGTTCCAGACAAAAACAGGGGCATCCTGACAAATGAAGGTATCGACTATGGTGGTATCGGGCGGAAGAATTTTAATGTCGTAGGTAAGCAGCGAGTCGCAGCCAAAAGTGTTCTTCAAAGTATCGAGGTAAATGCTGTCGCGGGTGGTTTCAATAAAACGGTTGTTCCACATAAACTCAGGCGCCCCGGCACACAAAGTCGAATCGAGCAGGGTATAAGTAACCGGCAGGGTGTAAACCTGGAGGGCAATGTACAGCGAGTCGCAACCCGAGCTGGTATATTTTACGGTATCGAGATAGGCGCTGTCGATTCCGGGTTGTATTAGTTGGGTGTGCTGAACAAAGGGTTCTTCGTTGGCGCAAACAAATAAAGTATCGTACTGATACGATGGGAACAACACTTTTACATCCATTGTGAGGATCGAGTCGCAACCAAACTGGTTGGCGCCCACCAAAGTATCCTGGTAAATGCTGTCGCGGTCGCTTACTACCAGGCGATGGTTCCACGTAAAAGGAGTTTCGCCGGCGCAAATTTCCATCGATTCGGTGCTGAATGTCGGCGGATAAACAACAATATCGAGGGTGTCGGAAGCCTGGCAACCCAACTGGTCTTCAATCTGATAAATAACCGGGTAGGTTCCCTGCGGCGCCGCACCAAAAGTATAGGTGGTATCGTTGATTGGGTTCAGATAAGCAGGGCCGCTGCCCGACCACGAATGCAGGAGGGTACCTGTGCCACCAACAGTGGTTCCAAGCAGTGTTGTAATATCGCCTTCGCAAAGGGTATCGGTTCCCACAATCAGGGCCAGCATCGAATCGGGCTCGCTTACGACTACGGTGTCGCTCACTTTACAGTTGTTTTCGTCGATAACGGTGACTACATAGGTATCGGCGGGCAAATTATTAATGGTGTTTCCAAAAAACGGGAACCCTTTCGAATTGACCCAGGTAAACCATAGCCCCCCTGTACCTCCACTAGCTGATGCGGTAATTAAACCATCGTTGTAACCAAAACAGCTTACGTGCTGAATATCGTCGATACTGATCAGGATTCGAGGTGGATTCACAATTTCCACCGAGTCGATATCGTAACAGTTGTTGGCATCGATCACTTTCAGGACATACCAGCCGGCCCCGAGGTACTTGATCTTGCCGGCATCGACCGGATTAAATCCCGCCGGGCCTTTCCATTGGTAGGCGTACGGCGGCATTCCGCCAACAATATTGGTTTCGATCACCGCGTTGCTATCGTTGTAACACAAGAGGTCAAACACCGTGAATTCGATATCGGGTTCGCTAAACTGATAGGTGACGGAATCGACCGCGGGTTCGCAGGTGCCGTTGTCGGCCAGTCCTTCGGCAGTGATAAACAGGGTAACCTGCATGTTCAGACTGTCGTTCGGCCCCAAATGGTAAGTGGGATGCTTCGCGTACTCATCGTCGAAGAAACCGTCGCCGGTGGTGGCCCAGTAGAATATACTGTGGTGCCAGGCCGAGTCGCCCTGCACTGCAATATCGCCAAGGCTACAAAATACCAGGCCGGGGCCTGCCACTGCTCCGGGCAGGTCGAACACTTTCATCCGTCCGCTGCTGATGGTGTCGCAACCGTGTTCGGTAAACACCTGTACTTCGATGTCGAACTCGCCCACGACATCCCATAAATATTGAATTTCGTTGCCCCACACTGTGTCTCCGGGCGAAATTACTTCTACAAAATCGACCCCTGCCGGATTGGCCACTACCAGCCCCGAGGTGTCGCGGATAAACCAGTCGTAGGCATAGGCTTTTTCGCCGTCGCGGCGGTAGAGCCGCTCGGCGCCCACGCAGGCCGAATCGACGACATAGCTCTCCTGGGCGAACAGGTTTGCCGCCATAACCAGGAAGATTACTATGTACATCAATCGTTTCATATTATTTTGCTCTGTGCCACTCTGTGTCTTCTTTGTGTTCCCTGTGGTTTA
>WOYI010276489.1_pt1 | contig 41469 bp, 27 predicted proteins | sample 6423411 | NCBI WGS metagenome assembly WOYI01 (sample SAMN13441803, study PRJNA592873) | oil field metagenome | biome: oil field; feature: oil-well bore; material: oil-contaminated soil; isolation source: oil-contaminated soil from oil-well borehole | place: Germany: Wietze | collected 2016-10-18 ... | reverse complement strand
TCATTCCGAAGACAGGCCCCAGTGAGGGCTCACGCAATGCCACGATGGCCTTCTTACCGATCTTGTTCAGTCCCAGTGCCAGACCGATGGAAACGGTGGTCTTACCGATACCCGCCTTGGTGGGCGTGATGGCGGTCACCAGGATCAGGTTGCTCTGCTTCACCCGCTCGTTGTCGATCAGGTTGAGCGGTATCTTGGCCATGTGCCTGCCGAAGTTGATCACCTCCTCCCGCGGGATGCCGACACTTTCTGCCACGTCCTTGATTCTCTTGAGCGGTGTTTCTCTTGCAATTTGAATGTCAGATTTCATTGTTTCTATCTATAAGTTATAAGCCGAATGCTTTTAGTGGTTTTTATTTAGTCTTTCTTCCAGCATCACCAGCTGGTCGCGCAACTGGGCTGCTTCCAGGAACTCCAGTTTCTTGGCGGCAGCCAACATTGCCTTGCGGGTCTGCTCTATCTTGGCCTTCAGTTCATCGGTGGTTGCCAGCTCCGCCAGCGGTTCGGCAGCCAGGGAGGAGTAGTCCGGTTCTACGTAGGCCCTTGCTTCAGCTGTCGCAGTGTACTCCTTGCTCAGTGCCGAGGAGAGTGCCCGTTTGATCTGACGGGGAGTGATGCCATGCTCCTCGTTGTACTTCATCTGTTTCTCACGACGCCGGTTGGTCTCGTCGATCGTCTTCTGCATGCTCTCGGTGATCTTGTCGGCATAGAAGATCACCCTGCCATTCACGTTGCGTGCTGCCCTACCCGCTGTCTGTGTGAGAGAACGATGGGAACGGAGGAACCCCTCCTTGTCGGCGTCGAGCACCGCCACCAGCGACACCTCCGGCAAATCAAGCCCCTCACGTAGCAGGTTGACACCGATCAATACATCAAAAAGGCCACCCCGCAACTCTTCCATGATCTTCACCCGCTCGAGCGTCTCCACGTCGGAGTGGATGTAGTTACATCGGATGTTGTGCCCCGCCAGGTAGTCGGTCAGCTCTTCAGCCATCCGCTTGGTAAGGGTGGTGACCAGTACCCGCTCATCCCGTTCCACACGTTGCTGGATCTCCTCCATCAGGTCGTCAATCTGGTTGAGGCTGGGACGCACATCGATGGGTGGGTCGAGCAGACCTGTGGGGCGGATCAGCTGATCCACCACGATCCCTTCTGACTTCTCCAGCTCATAATCGGCAGGTGTGGCACTGACGAAGATGATCTCCTTGCTGATCTCCTCGAACTCCTCGAAGCGGAGCGGACGGTTGTCGATGGCCGCCGGCAGACGGAACCCATACTCTACCAGGTTCTTCTTGCGGGAGTGATCGCCGCCGTACATGGCCCGTATCTGGGGAATGGTCACATGGCTCTCGTCGATCACGGTGAGGTAATCCTCCGGGAAGAAATCCAGCAGACAGAAGGGGCGCGTGCCGGGCTCACGTCCGTCGAAGTAGCGGGAGTAGTTCTCGATACCGGAGCAGTAACCGATCTCCCTGATCATCTCCAGGTCGTAGGTCACCCGTTCGTAGAGCCGTTTAGCCTCGTAGGGTTTACCGATAGACTGAAAAAACTCCACCTGCTTGCCCAGGTCGAGTTGGATCTCATCCACCGCGCGGTTGATCCGTTCCTGTGTGGTAACGAAGAGGTTGGCCGGAAAGATGCGGTAGCTGTCAAGTCGCTCCATGGTAACACCGGTGAGCGGGTCCACCGACTCAATGCTTTCAATCTCATCTCCCCAGAAGATCACGCGAATGATATAATCATGGTAAGCCAGGAAGACATCCACCGTATCTCCTTTAACCCGGAAGTTGCCGCGGTTGTAGTCGGCTGTTTCATTGCGGGAGTAGAGACTGTTGACCAGCAAGCGCAGGAGGTGGTCACGCTCGATTACCTGTCCCACGCTGATCTCGATGGTGGTCTTGTTGAAGTCCTCGGGGTTACCAATGCCATAGAGGCAGGAGACCGAGGAGACCACTATCACATCGTTCCGCCCTGAGAGCAGCGAGGAGGTGGCAGCCAGGCGTAACTTCTCTATCTCGTCGTTGATGGAGAGATCTTTTTCGATGTAGGTGTCAGTGGTGGGGATGTAGGCCTCGGGCTGATAGTAATCGTAGTAGGAGACGAAATATTCCACAGCGTTATGGGGAAAAAAGCTCTTGAACTCGCTGTAGAGCTGTGCCGCCAATGTCTTGTTGTGGCTCAGTACAAGCGTAGGCTTGTTCACCTGTGCAATCACGTTGGCGATGGTGAATGTCTTGCCGGAGCCGGTCACCCCCAGCAAGGTCTGGTAGGGCACCTTGTCGCGGAGTCCCTCCACCAGTGCCCTGATAGCTTCGGGCTGATCACCCGTAGGCAGATATTCAGAAGTAAGTTGAAACTGCATAGTCACTCAGTAAACAAATGGGTCCTGTTTTGGTTTACCTGTTGGCAAACGGCTTTTTTGTCTGCATCCGTCTCAGGGTGCACCGGGATAGGGTTTGGTTTCATAAACAGAGGTAATCTGAAAATGTGGATTCAGCTCCAGATGAAAGATGTAGCCCGGTAACTGATCCCTGATACCCGCACCGTTGCGGGACTTGACAATCGGCAGATTAACCCGGTAATTATCTTCCATGGTTTTTTCATATTGTATCCCCTCCAGGTCGGGAGTATAGATTATCGCAGGTTCATCGGACTGTGCCGCGGCGACCAGTAAGTCACCCAGCAAACGCTCACGAGCCAGGGGTCCCTTGAAAAAGTACCGTTCAACACGCGGAGCCAGCCATTGCTCCAGAGCGGAATGATCCAGAGAGCTGAGGGCTGAGCAGAAACCGTTCACAACGATGCGGATGCTGTCCAGGGTGCGCTGATCTACCGGATAGGACTGGAAGAGCATCCGGTAACGCGACTCCGCCTCTGCCAGGTAATCGCCATTGAAATCGCCGCTTTCAACCATCATCAAATATTCGGAGTAGGACGCTGCGGTATTGGAACGAAGTGTCCCCATCCAGGTAAGTGAGTCGAGCCGTCTTCTCACAAGCGGAACATAGTGACTTTCAGGGAACTGCAGCAAGAAATCACGCAACTCGGTAACCCGGTCGCTCTGTTTCAACACCTCCCACTGATTGGCTTCTTCAGCTTTCAGTCGCATCAATGCCGCTTGCGCATCGGCAAAATGAACTCCTTCAGGATGACTCTCAATGTAATGAAGGTATCCCGGCACACTGTTTGATTTGACTGCTGCATCCCAGCCGCTTCGTTCCAGGTTGCCTTTCCTGATCAGTTCGTTGTAGAGGAAAAAGAGAAGCAATAACAACAGGATCGTGATAGCAACCGGCAACAGACGGCGACCCGTTTTTCGGCTGCTGGTTCTCGTCACATCTGCAGGTTCCTCTGTAGATGGTAAAGGTTGATGCAGCAACGGTTGTGGCAGCTCCAACTCATATTCGGTACGAAGCTTCTTCGTACAGGCCTCGCAAAAAAGTGCTTCTCCCTTTTTTTCTTTTCCGCAGAGGGGACAATGGTAAGACATCATGTGATCGGTTTTCGGGCGTGATTCCTTTCTTACAAAGATAAAAATGTTTTGGAAATATTTCGTACATTTGGTATCCGGAATCCGGAGATGCGGTGACCGTGACAGGAAGAGGAGCCACATCACATAGATTATCATCACTTAGTAGATCAATGGAATATATAAAAAACAGAATCCATTCCTTTATATACGCATTTGAGGGTATCAAGACCCTTTTTCGGGAAACACCCAATGCGGTGATTCAGTTGGCCGCGGCTATAGCAGCCATCCTGCTGGGGCTGATTTTTCACATATCGACTGTGGAGTGGCTCATCCTGATCCTGGTAATTGGGGGAGTAGTGGCTCTGGAAGCGATGAACAGTGCACTTGAAAATCTATCGGACTACACCAGCAAAAAAGAGATAGATCCTACCATCAAAAAAGCAAAAGATCTCTCTGCCGCAGCTGTACTTATTATGGCGATTGCAGCATTGGCAGTCGGCGTTATCATCTTCCTCCCTAAAATCATTCATCTTTTTTCATGATCGATACCCAATCCTACATAGATGAGATCAAAGCGCTCTCAGCATCGCAATCGGATGTCGTGAAGAAAGTAGAACAACTGAAAAAGATCCTGGAACGAATCTGCAGGGAGCTGACACAGGATGAGTCGCTTCAGTTCTCCAATCTCTTCTCGCGACTGGTGTTTATTTCCCGAAAACTGCAACTCCCACATAAGCTTGAATGGCAGCTGCAACACTTCCGGGCAGGAGAAAAAGAGCTGCGCCATCAGCCTGTTCAGGAGTCAGCCATGGAACTGTACCGATCTGCGGAAAAGGCAATATATGCTTTGCTGGAGTATGCCAGCGGGATCGCATCCCCAGAGGAGGCAGAAGAAGAGAGGCATGATCCAGTCCCCCAATCCAGTACCTTACGGGTTCAACTGTTACGCTGTGATCCGGAACGAGGTGAGCTGCTATGCAGTTGCGAAGATCCGCCTGGTACAGAGATATTGGTGCGTTACACTCCCCCACCGGCAGATGATCCCAGGGAAACTGACATGGCGTTGTTTCAGGAGGGTGTACAGCTCAACCTGATCGACTGCAAAACCGACCATGAGGGTATTTTCATTCCCCGGCTGATCGTCCTGGAGCCGGACTATCTCGTTGATGCCTCCGCTCTTGCCGAATGTTTCCAGGATTATGCCGTCACACCGTACCACTATTTCCGCTACAAGTTCAGCGAAAAGGAAAACCGCTCTTACCTGCTATTGGGAAACCTGGCCAACTTCTTCCTCGATGAACTGGTCTTCGCGACAAACCCGGAGCAGCTCTCTTTCGATGAGGTCTTCCTTCGCTCTTTCAAACAGTCCCCTTTCGAATACACCAGTTGTGAGGATATCCAATCGGACGCCGATTTCAGGGAGTTCATGCTGAAAGCAAGGAGTCAGTTCGAGAATATCCGGCGGGTGGTGTGCGACGATTTTCCGCAACTGGGCATCGACCTGCGTCACTGTACACTGGAACCCTCTTTCTTCAGCGAGAAGTATGGCTTTCAAGGGCGGCTGGACCTGCTCCATCTCTTGCCTGGCAACAGAGAGGCCAAAATCGTGGAACTGAAATCCGGGAGACTGCCCTACCCCCCTGGCAACAACGGTAAGATCGCCCTCAACCATGAGGTGCAGACCGCTGTGTACCGGATGATGATAGAAAGTGTCTTCGACCTGGATAAGCGCAAAACTGATGCTGCAATCCTCTATTCTGCCGGCATGCAACCGGGGACAAACCTTCGGTTTGCAGCAGTGTGGCAGGATCTGGAGCGGCAGATCATCGAGATGCGCAACCAGATCATCGCCCATGAACAGGCACTGATCAGGGGAGACAACCAGACGGTGGAGGCGTTGTTCGACGGACTCTTCGCGACGGCTGCCGAGACAGAAAAGGTGCCGGCGTTCTACCGCACCCGGGTGATGGAGATGCGTGAGCTGCTGGAGCGGTGCAGTGCACTGGAGAAAGCCTATTTTTACCGTTTTATACGATTTGTGGCCCGTGAGCTATACCTCCAGAAGATTGGTGACATAGCCTATGAGACTCCAACCGGACTGGCATCGCTCTGGAACAGCGACTTCAGCGAACGGGCTGCCGCACTCGATGTCTTACAGGACCTCACCATCCGTGAGATCGATGACAGCGGTCGTGATATGACCATCCTTTTTGCCCGTAATGGTGAAAGCCAGGACATTGCCAACTTCCGTGAGGGTGAGATCTGCATCGTTTACCCTCGTACAGACGAGCAGGATACAGTACTGAACCGCCAGATACTGAAAGGAACGCTGGCACGCATCAGCAGTGAGCGTGTGGAGGTGCGTTTCCGTTATAAACAGCGCAACCGGCACTACTTCAACGACAACCGGCTTTGGGCTATTGAACACGACAGCATCGACAGCTCCCTCAACTACATGTACCGCAGTCTTTATGCTTTCCTTGGTGCATCCCCCTCGAAGAAAAAGCTGCTACTGGGGTTACGTCCACCCCGCAACCCATCCATGCGTGAAGAGCCAGTGCTACCCTATCCCGAAAACATCATCCGCCAGGCTGTAGAAGCTGAGGAGTACTTCCTGATCGTGGGTCCCCCGGGTACGGGCAAGACATCGCTCTTCGCACGGCGGCTCATCGAGGAGTATCATCAACAACCGGAGAGCAACATCCTGGTGCTTGCCTACACCAACCGGGCGGTGGATGAACTCTGTGAGGCGATCCATGCAGCTTTGGGATGCAGCGATGGAGCGTGTGATGGCTATATCCGCGTGGGTACGGAGCTCTCCTGTGCCCCTCCCTACCGCCCCCGGTTGCTGCAAAAGATAGCTGAGCGGGCACCCAACAGGGAGTCACTGCGCAGGGAGATGGAGGAGACCCGTATCTATGTGGCCACGCTGGCTTCCATTCAGGGACGGATGGAGCTCTTCAACCTGAAACATTTTCATCTGGCACTGGTGGATGAAGCCTCCCAAATCCTGGAACCTCAGCTCATCGGTCTCCTGCCGCGTTTCGATAAGTTCATACTGATCGGCGACCACAACCAGCTCGCCACCATCGTCCTGCAACAGCCGTCGCACTCCCGTATCAAAGAGGCACCGCTGCAGGAGGCAGGCATCACCGACTGCCGCAATTCGCTTTTCGAGCGGCTGATCCGCCGCTGCACCGATCAGGGGTGGGATCATGCCACAACACAACTCACACGTCAGGGAAGGATGCACGAGGAGATCGCCGCCTTTCCTGCAGGTCACTTCTACTCAGGGAATCTTTTCACCGTAGCGGAATGGCAGTCGGAGCGCTGGCAGTTGGCACCCGGGAAAGATGACCTTCTGCAACATCTCGCTGCTACCCGGCGCACCGCATTTATCTCCACGGAAAAGCTGCCCCATCATGGTTCTACCGACAAGACAAGTGAACCGGAAGCAAAGATCATCGTACAACTGTTGCAATCGATCCGCGCACTTTACCTGGCCAACGGAAGAACATTTGATCCACGGCACGTTGGTATCATCGCCCCCTATCGGAATCAGATCGCACTGATCCGCCATCACCTGGCAGCAGTTGCTTTTCCCGGCATGGAGGAGGTAATGATCGACACCGTGGAGCGTTTCCAGGGAAGTCAGCGAGACCTGATCCTCCTCTCTTTCTGCGTGAACAGACCCTATCAGATGCAGTTCCTTTGCAACCTCAACCAGGAGGGTACTGTGGACCGCAAGCTGAATGTGGCCATTACGCGGGCCAGGCAGCAACTCTTCCTGGTAGGCAATGCAAGGATATTACGGCAACACCCGGTTTATGCATCGCTACTCACACATTACCGAAAAAAAATGGTGGTTTTGGCACCGGAAGAGATAAAACTTTAGTCGTTATTTTTTTATTTTCGTAAAAATAACTATTTTTGCAGTCCGAAACTGTCTTGTGGTGTAATGGTAGCACAACAGATTCTGGTCCTGTTTGTCCAGGTTCGAATCCTGGCAAGACAACAACTTTAACACTAAATCCATAGCTTGAAAGAGCACAAAGGGATGTCGGACTGATTTTTATTGGTCCGACATTTTTTTTATTTATTTTCCAGCTGCATCTTATGCGAAAGGGTTACCGTTGAAACGACGGACATCAATAAATGGAAGAGCTCAAAAGTAAAAAATAGTTCAAAAGGAATGCAACAGGAACCCAAGCAGCCAAAAAAAGTAGTAAATTTGCACAGAAAAAAACAGCAATTGTTTACATTAATTTTTTACTTTTGGCGACAACAACTGAAATCAGCAAAATGGAGGAAAAGAAAAACCCCACAGTATCTTTTCGTTTCACAATTTTGATACCGGTCTACAATGAAGAGGAAAACATCTATGCCCTCGAAGACAAACTGCGACAATATTTGCCACACGCTGCTTTTCCTACCGCTGTTTTATTCATAAACGACGGATCAAATGACAATAGCATGCAACGGATCAGGGAGGTCTGTTCCAGAAACGATTCGTTTTACTATTTGGATCTCAAAAACAACGGCGGATTGAGTGCCGCGCTGAAAGCAGGGATAGACCATGTCTGCTCCGAGTATGTCGGATACATGGATGCAGATTTGCAGACCGATCCGGAAGATTTCAACCTGTTGTTGCAGGAGATTGCCGATTATGAAATCGTCACCGGCATCAGAACCAACCGGAAAGATTCATTCTTCAAAAAGCTGCAATCAAAGATTGCCAACAGTTACCGGAACATGATGACGGGCGACGGGGTATCAGACACAGGCTGCCCGTTGAAAGTGATGCATACCGATGCCGCCAGACGCATTCCGTTCTTCAATGGAATGCATCGGTTTCTGCCGGCTTTGATCCTGCTTCAGAACGGGAGAGTGAAACAGATCCCTGTACGCCACTACCCCCGGAACGCCGGCACCTCGAAATATCACTTATGGAACCGGTTGTCGGGCCCTTTCATCGATTGCTTCGCCTACCGATGGATGAAGAAACGGGCAATCAACTACCAAATCAACGAGCACAACCTCGGGTAAGGCATGCAGTCAACGAATATCTGGGTATTTGCAGTGGGGTTTCTGGCGCAAATCTTCTTTTCCGCCCGCATCCTTTACCAGTGGATCGCTACCGAGAAAGCCGGCAGGATCCTCTCACCTCCGGCATTCTGGATCCTGAGCATACTGGGATCCTACCTGCTATTCATCTACGGGGTGCTGCGAGATGATTTCGCCATCATTCTGGGACAGTTCATATCCTACTACATCTACCTGTGGAACCTGCGGATGCAGGGAGTATGGAAAAAAATCGCGGTATTGATCCGTGCGGTCCTGCTGTTGACCCCTCTGGCAGCCATAGGCATCATGCTGGGTGATCTGGCCGGTTTCACCGACACCTTTTTCAATAACAAGGATGTACCCCTCTGGTTGTTGCTGTTCGGCTCGGCAGGGCAGTTGATTTTTTCCCTGCGGTTTATCTATCAGTTTATCTATTCTGCGGCACATCATAAATCGGAACTTCCAATCGGTTTTTGGATCATCAGCCTCTCCGGCTCCACCATGATCATCGCCTACGCACTGTTCCGACTTGATCCGGTCCTGATATTAGGCCAGGCATTCGGGTTTATTGCTTACAGCCGCAACATTATGATCGGTCTAAAAAACAAGCATTCATTATGAAGAAGTCTCACCTCTTTCTTATCTGGTTTGTCGCCCTGTTGCCCATCCTGCTGATGCGCGACTTCACCCCTTCCAATGAGCTGCGTTACCTGAACATCGTGGATGAGGCGCTTCAGAACGGTAACATCTTCACCTTCACCAACCAGGGGGAGTTGTATGCGGATAAGCCACCCCTTCATTTCTGGCTGATGATGGCAGGGAAGAGGATACTGGGAGCACACCGGATGTGGTACTATGCCCTGCTCTCCATCATCCCCGCACTGGTCATCATCGCAACCATGACCCGCTGGATGCGCCGCCAGCAGGGTACAGACGAAACAACGACCTCGCTGATGCTGATGACCACCGGACTCTTTATTGGTGTGGGAATCATCGTCCGAATGGATATGCTGATGACCATGTTCATCGTGTTGTCGCTTTACACCTTTTATCAGATGTACCAGGGAGAGAAGCTGAAACGCAACAGCCTGCTGTTTCCCCTGTACATCTTCCTGGCACTCTTCTCCAAAGGGCCACTGGGAATCCTGATTCCATTTGTCTCGACCCTGGTCTTTCTGGCATATAAAAAGAAGCTTTCGGATTTCCCCCGTTACTGGGGCTGGAAAAGCCTGGCGATCCTCCTCACGGGATGCCTGATCTGGTTTACAGGAGTTTACCTGGAGGGGGGCAGTGAGTATATCCACAACCTGCTCTTCCGGCAGACGGTGGGACGAGGCATCAATGCCTTCCACCATAAAGAACCTTTCTACTACTACGCCATCAGCAGCTGGTACGTACTGGCTCCCTGGTCGCTCCTCTCCATCGGAATATTCGTCGTCTCCCTTTATCAAAAGAAAATCAGGAGCGATCTGGAACAGTTTTTTGCCATCACCGTGCTCTCCTCCTTCATCCTGCTGTCGATAATCAGCGCCAAACTGGCCATTTACTCCCTGCCGGTGATCCCGTTCCTCATTTGCCTCACACTTCTGCTGCTTCCGAAGTTTCATAGCGGCAACAGGTGGATCGCACTCTCCCTGGCCATACCGGCCATCATCTTGATTCTCTCGCTGCCTGCAGTCATCCTGCTCAGTGGTTCCGAAGAGATGCACTACCTGGGAATTCCACTCATTTATGCCAGTACAGGGATTCTGTCGCTCACGGGAGTGGTGACGATCTACCAGCTCTATAAAAAGAGCAGCGTTGTCGCAGCCATCCGGAGCATGTCACTGGGTATTCTGCTCTCCATCTTCATTGCCGGCTGGTCGATGCCGCAGCTCAACCCCTATCTCGGATGGAGGGAACTGTGTGAGAAAGCCACGGCTCTTTCGGAGGAACACGGGGTGGACGAATTCTGGGTCCACCGTATCTCCCGTGCCGAGAACATGGATGTTTACCTCGGAAAAGATATCATCAAGGTAGAGAAAGAGGAGATACTGCGACCATCTGCAGAAAAGAAGCTCTTACTGCTGCCGACCAAAGTGATTCAACGTGATTCAGAGATCCGCAGGGCTATTCAGGACAAGGAGCAGTACCGGATCGGAGACCATACAATTGTAATTTTCCCATGAGACAAGAAATGAAAATAGTGGTTACAGGTGCTGCGGGATTCATAGGCTTTCACGTGGTGCAGGCCTTGTTACAGCAGGGATATCCGGTGGTGGGAATCGATGTCATCAACAGCTACTATGACGTGCGTTTGAAGTACGCCCGTCTGAGTGAAACAGGGATTGCCGAAGAACGGATCGAGCCCGGCAAGGCCGTGCAAAGCAGCATCTACCCCTCCTATCGCTTTGTCAAAATGGATCTGAACGACCGGGAGGAGCTGTCGTCGCTCTTTCAACAAGAGCGGTTCACACATGTGATTCACCTGGCTGCACAGGCAGGGGTCAGATACTCCCTTGAAAACCCCTATGCCTACATTGATGCCAACATCTACGGATTCATGAACCTGCTTGAAGCATGCCGGCACCATCCTGTTGAGCACCTGCTGTATGCCAGCTCCAGCAGTGTGTATGGCGCGAACAGGCAGATACCCTACAGGGAGTCAGACCCAACAGACCATCCTGTCAGCCTCTACGCGGCAACAAAGAAAGCCAACGAACTGATGGCATATACCTACGCACACCTGTACCGGGTTCCCAGCACCGGCATTCGTTTTTTCACGGTCTATGGTCCCTGGGGACGACCCGACATGGCTCCCTCCCTTTTCATGTCTTCCGTGCTGAATGGAGAAACCATCCGACTGTTCAACCATGGTGAGATGGAACGCGATTTCACATACATCGGTGATATAGTGGAGGGACTCCTGCAGATTCTTCCTGTTCCGCCCTCGGGTAACCCTCCACATGCGATTTACAACATGGGTTGCTCCTCACCCGTTAAGATACTCGATTTCCTGTCTGTCATTGAACAAATCACAGGCAAAAAAGCCAGGGTAAAAATGACCGGGATGCAGCCGGGCGATGTGACAGCCACCTTTGCCGACACAACACTGCTGCAGAAGAATTTCAATTACCAACCCTCCACACCCATCCAAACCGGCCTGGCCTATTTTTATGAGTGGTTCATTGACTTTTATTCCCAGGTGCAATAAGAAAAGAATATAAGTGTGATGGGACGGTTCTTTTTCACGCTGCCGGCTGCGGAAACCACCGACGGGTGTTGTTGGCGATCCTCACCAGCATCAACATCACCGGCACCTCCACCAGCACACCCACCGTGGTGGCCAGCGCGGCACCCGATTCCATTCCAAAGAGCGAGATGGCTACTGCCACCGCCAGCTCGAAGAAGTTGCTGGCACCAATCATGCCGGCAGGAGCGGCCACGTCGTGCGGCAGCTTCCACACCTTGGCCCATCCGTAGGCGACAAAGAAGATCAGCACCGTCTGTATGATCAGCGGGATGGCGATCAGCAGGATATGAAGCGGGTTCTGCAGGATGGTATCGCCCTGAAAGGAGAAGAGGATGATCAGGGTGAGCAACAATCCCCCCACAGTGATGTTGTTGAATTTTTGAATAAAGATATTGTTGAAGTAGTCAATCCCCCGCCTTTTGACTACGTAGATACGGGTAAGCATACCGGCCAGCAAGGGCACCACCACGAAGAGCACCACCGAGAGGAAGAGCGTATCCCAGGGGATCGCGATCCCACCGATGCCGAGCAGCAATCCCACGATCGGCACGTAGGCCACCAGGATGATCAGGTCATTCAGCGCCACCTGTACCAGGGTATAGGCAGCATCCCCTTTTGTAAGGTGGCTCCACACGAACACCATGGCGGTACAGGGCGCGGCACCCAGCAGCACCGCACCGGCAAGGTACTGGTCGGCCAGCTCAGCGGAAATGAGCGATTTGAACAGCACGAAAAAGAAGAACCAGGCGATGGCGAACATCGTAAACGGCTTGATCAGCCAATTGGTCACCCCGGTGATCAGGATACCCTTTGGTTTTCTTCCCACGTTCTTCACGCTGTTGAAATCAACCTTCAGCATCATGGGGTAGATCATCAGCCAGATCAGGATAGCCACCGGGATAGAGACATTGGCATACTCAAACCGATGGAGAGTGGCCGGAACAGAGGGGATGTATTGACCGATCAGGATTCCCACCACTATGCAGACGGCCACCCAGAGGGTGAGAGTTCGTTCAAAAAAACTGATGCCCTGACTTTTCGCTTTCATTGGATCTCTTGCTGATAAAACTGGGTGAAACCTTCTTTGATCTCATCTCTGATGCGGCGGAACTCACTCAGTACGAACTCATCGCTGCCGGTCACCTTTGCTGGGTCCTCGAAACCGATATGAAGACGTTTCTTCACCTTCCCGGTAAAAACGGGGCAGTTCTCATTGGCATCGCCACAAACGGTGATCACATAGTCCCACGCTTCGTGGATATACGCATCCACCTTGGTGGGGCGGTGGCTGCTGATATCGAGACCTACCTCTTCCATCACTTTCACCGCCAGGGGATGCACCTCCGGTGCGGGGTTGGTGCCTGCGGAGCGAACCTCCAAACGTGTATCGAACGATTGCAGAAAAGCTTGTGCCATCTGGCTGCGGCAGCTGTTGCCGGTACATAAAATCAAAATCTTCATCTTGCTGTAATTTAATTGTTTTTCGTCGTGCCCATCACCCCGCGGATCACCAGCATGTGATAACCTGGCTACATGATCAATAAAGCCACCCAGCAGCGCCCGCGCCGCCGCCCAGTTCTCCTGGTTGATGCAATACCTGACGGTAGGGGGTGTAAATTCACCCTGTATCAGCCCCGCCTCTTTCAACTCGTTCAGGTGCTGCGAGAGGGTACTCTTGGCTACCGGGATCACCTCCGACATATCGCCGTGGTAACAGCAGCTCTGACTGGCCAGCATCTGTAAAATGGCGATGCGCACCGGGTGTCCCAGCGCCTTGGCGATGCGCGCAAGCTGTATCTGATCATCAGTAAAAGGGTCTTTAGACATATTGACTTCGATAATTTTGGTTGACTGAATCGCACACAGTCCACAAATATACGAATAGATCGGCAATTCGCAAATATACGAACGGTTTTTTTACTGCATGACACCGCACACCGGGTTAAAGATCACAGCTACCGGACTCAATTCCATCTGTTCAGCAAGCTTTTCCCATGCTCCCCTACCACCCGAAAAGCAGCGGAAAAAGGAAGGTGACCAGCAGCGTCCACAAGGCGTAGACAGGCAAATAGCGGGCAAGGGTGAGCTCCACCCGCCGGATCTCTTTCCTTTTGAAAAGCACCTGAAAGAGGTCGACTGTCATAAGGATCAGGTTGACCAGTATCAGCAGGTTGGCACCCAGCACCGCTGTACGGTTGGGGGTAAAGCCATACTCACCAAGCCGGTAGAGGATGGCCGACAAGGCAATCAGGTCGATCACCAAAGTGACAAGGGAAAGCAAAAAGAGGATCCACTCGCTAAACCGCTGCCCTTTGCGGTGTGACATGCCGGTGACCGTGAAAACAATGATCGCCATCACCCCCAGCAGCATCAGATTGAATATCAGCAGGAACTCCCGGTCGGAATAGGGATCCTTCCCGGTTGCCACAATCGCGACCAAAAAGATCAGGAGTGTGAACAGCACCAGGGGACTGAATATCGCGGCGATGACCGGCGCTATCTTGTTGGTCAGCGTGGGATAGCTCCGAACGATGTAGGTGGCCACGATGGGGGCTGCCACCAGGCCAACCAGCGCCACGTTTTCCATGTAGAGATCCTCTATGTTCATATCGATGGCGGAGAAGAGGCCGATTGTTATACCGGAGAAGATGGCTCCCGCGATCAGGATGAGCGCCGTCAGGATGGCCAGGTCGCCGTTGTAGCGGATGTAACCGATCCGCCGTGCAGTATCTTTCCGGTCGAACCCGATAAATACAAGCCCATAGAAACACCAGAGCATCAACGGTAAATGGATGTAGGCGAGCACAACCGTATCGCTCCCCTTCGCCGGCGGCAACAGGTTGATATAGAGTGCCGACAACGCGAACACCAATAACACAACGACCCCCTGCAACCAATTTTTATCTTTACCTGCAAGGAAAAGGTAGAGCGACAGCCCGGCAAAAACGATGATGCCGATATGCTTCGCGTAAAAGGTCTCCTCATCGGGATCAAAGCCCGCCAGCAGGGGTATCTTCACCAGCAGGGCGGCGAGCAGGCAGCCCGCCAGCATCGGCAGCAGTTCATTCCGTTCTGCCTTCCAACTCTTTTCTGTCTCCATAATTGTGTAAGATAAATGATGTCTGTTTTGTTTGTAAAAAACGACTCAGTCTGCACCGGACCCGAGTAAAGTTTATGCTTGCAACAATCTTTCAATTGCATGGATATGTTTCCTGAATGCCATTTAGAAGAACTTTATTTTAGCATAGGAGATCAGAACGGGTAACCGATGGCGAAGTGAAAAGCGAAGTCGCGGCTGAAGTTGGGCTTGAAAATCGTCCAGCGGGAACCTTTCGCGAGTGCGGGGTTGTGTGCTTTCATCCCGCCGTCCACACGAATCAGCAGGAAATTGAGGTCGAACCGTACACCCAGACCATAAGCCACAGCCAGCTCCTTGTAGAAGTTGTTCCACTCGAACAGACCACCCGGCTGTTCGCTATACTCCCTTATGGTCCAGATATTCCCAGCATCCACGAAGCCAGCCAGCTCGATCAGACGATTAAGCTTGCGACGGTACTCCACACTGAAGTCCAGCTTCACATCACCTACTCTTCGTCCAAAGTCGGAGAGGGTGGTGTCGTTGTTATAGGATCCAGGTCCCAGGGTGCGGGTGCTCCAGCCCCTCACGCTGTTGGCGCCCCCACCGAAGTAACGCTTCTCGAAGGGCAGAATGGTGGAATTGCCGTAGGGATAGGCAACACCTACCGCCAGATGCGCTGCCACCGTGCGCTTGTCATCGATGGGGTAGAAGGGGGAGAAGTCGATGTCCCCCTTTACATACTCCGCGTAGGGAATCTTGAAGAACTCATAAAAACCACTGCTGTTCTGTTCACCTCCTCCCAGACCTGTGACAAGATGGGGCAGCCACCCCGCTACCTCCAGACCGCTGCGAATGCGGAAGGGAAACTTAGGCATGGCACGACGACTGATGCGGTTGTAGTTGGTATAGGTGAGGTTGTAGGATGTGCGCACAATCAGCTGCTCATCGTAGCTGTAGCGCAGGATAGGGTTGGCCTCCTCGCTCATGTAGAGCTCCTTGAATCGTTTTGATGACCAGGGCATCCGCACGTAGGTTACGCCCATAGGCTCCATCACGTGAAGCAGTTTCCAATCCATGGAGGACCACTGGAAACGGGTGGAGAGGTTGAAGAACTGACGGAAGTATTCGGGTCGCTTCTGGAAGTTGGCGCCCACAGCAAACTCGGTAGAAGCTGAAGGCAGATCCTGAAGGCGGTTCAGCATCCAGGGAAGCAACAGCTGAGGAATGGAGAGGAACACTTCGGCACCATACTCGTAGTAGCTGTTATCCAGCAAGTCGAGGCTGTCACTGGGCCGAATAAATTCGTAGGCAGCATTGAGCCGCACCCGGAAAGTCTCTCCGCCCCTGAAGAAATTGCGGTGTTCGTAGGTGATGTTGCTGGCCACCCCCAGGTCGCCTGCCGAGTTGGTGCCATCCACCCCCAACTGCATATAGTGAAGGTTCCCCGGGTAGAGCGTAATGCGCGAATCAATCAGGCTGGAGTCGTTCCGTTCAGCCCGCTGCAGGTTGATGGCTGTCTGGTTCACCGGTCCCAGGCCATTGAGGGAGGAGTAGGTACGTTCCACGATCCGGTCGGAATAGAGCCTGCCGGGGCGGAGAAAAGTGTTGTAATATACAGCCCTGGGTAACAGGAACGGTTCTTTATCCGAGATGATGCGCAACCCACGGAAGAGGGTGGTGTCGAGCTGATGAGAGGCGGTAGAATCACGCAGGAGCTCTTCATTTACACCGTTGATTACCGTCACCTCACCAATGCTGTACTGTTTGTGCTGTGTACTGTCGGAAGGGTTGTTCAACGCCAGCGTTACATCTACCTGATGGTCACCCACGGTAGTGTCGGCAAGAAAATAAAAGTCATCTTTCACTAAGTCATAATACCCCCTGTTGCGCAAGAGGGTGGTCAGGTTCTCCCTACCCGCATCCAACACGGACAGATCGAAGAGATCACCCTCTCTGATGATCTCCGGTCGGCGTACATTCTGAAGAATGTGATGGATAGTGGTATCAGCCGAGCGGATGGTATCACGGATAGAGCGTATTCGGTGTGGTTCATGGCCGGTGACCTCGTAGGTCACATTGACCTTTTTATGAAGCCTCTCTATCGTGGTGTCCACCTCAGCACTGAGATACCCCTTGTTATTGAGATGAAGCCGTATCTGCTCTGCTGATATCTCAGTCAACTGTTCATTGAATAACACCGGTGGCTCACCGAAGCGGAGCAGTTGACGGTTGATCCAGGTGGAGTCGTTGTCCACGATGTTGTACATGTGCAACTTGACCTTGCCGATCACCGGCATCGAAGAATTGGGACGCTGCCGCAGGTAGGGTTTCAAGGCAGAGCCACCAATACCGTTCACATCCGACTCTATCTTCACCTTGTTCAACAGGTAACTTCCGTCGGGCACTTTTTTGGTCACATCGCATGCCACTAATAAAAGAGAAAGTATGATGATTAGATATTTACCCATAACACAACGCTATTCGTTCTCCTCCTTTCTTCTGATCACACGAAAATCGAACAGATCACGGATCGATCGTGCCTCCTTGGTCACCACCACACCTACCCCCTGTGTAGTGGGCGTACGCCGGTAGAAGCGTTCATTGGCACGATTAAATGCCCGGATCATAAACCAGTTGTTGATGTCATACTCCAATTCAAACTCACCCATAAAAGCTTGCTGGCTGGCCAGCATGCTGTTGTCGCCGTAGCTGAGATTTGTGGTGATGCGCAGCCGGTCATCGAGCAGACGGGTGGAGACATCAACCCCCATCCGCACGTTATCGAGCGAGCCATCCATCGATTCCAGGCTGGTGCTGATGGCCCAGTTGTCGCTGAGGGCACTGGCAAAGAGGGCATCCAGTCCCCTTGACAGCGTGCTGGCGGCGAAACTGCTGAACACGGATGATCCGAAGTTCATATCCGGTGATCCTTCCGAGGGGATAAAGCTGCCGGTAGTGGCCAGGTAGGCAAACTGAAGGATTTTCGTTTCTTCCGTATTGATAAAGCTGTTCACACGTTGCTGAATGTCGTTGGAGCTCTCCGGCAGCTCGATATCATATTGCAGATCCATCGCCTCCAGGTTACCCGATATGTGGAGCAGCGCATTCACTGGCACACGCGTGTTGGCCAATTCGGTGGTAAATGTGGGGCTGAGCGCCGCCAGGTCCGCTTTTACCGGCAGGTAGGCGGTGATGTTAAACTGTGTGTTAAGCGGATTGCCCTCCATGGTGAGTTTACTTCCCTTGCGGATGTTGAAGTCGATGGTACGGAGGTTCTGCAGGTTGTAGTGGAACTTGCCACTGTTGATTTCATAGTCACCATAGAGTCGCACAGGGGGAGTGGATTTGGAGTTAAACTCCACGTTCACCTCACCCTCGCCACTCACCTCCAGGGCGTTTCCAGTGGTTGGGTCGAGTACCACCGCAGCCACCAACATGGGGGAGAGGTTGACCGTGGCGCGCATCACGATGGGAATGCCGGATGAAAGACCGGATTTGGGTTTCTCTTCAACGTTTCTTTTCAGGAAAGCAAGTGAATCATTCTCCTGCGGAGTGTTGATATAAACGATACCGCTGTACTCAGTGGCACGGGCAGTCTGGGGCAATACCACTGTCACCTCCGAACGGCTGGTACTGGAAATATTACCACTGCCATAGATTCCTGCCGATGAACCGTTCACGTTGAGATCACCTGAAAGACGCAGGTTGCCGTAAACCATCAGATCGGATCTTTTCTCGTTGTTGAGCAACATAAAGTCGTTCATCCGAATAGAGGCGTTAAAGGCCATCCCTCCGAAGTTGGAGTGCGACAGGGTGAGGTTAACCGTTGCGGTACGGTTGTTCTGGTCGCGTATCACCAGGTTATGCAATCCCACGTTGTCGGGGTTGATATTGATGGTATCAGAAACGGAATAGGCAACATTGGTGAATGCCACTTTCATCTCTCCCCTCTCTATACCAAGCCAGCCGCGGGTAACAGGTGCCGAGGGTTTACCTGTAATGGCAATCTCTGAGTGAATGGCACCCGACATTTCACTGAAGATATTGGTGGTCAGGGGTTGAATGGCTTTCAGGTCGAACCCCTGAATGCGGAGGCTGACATCCATTGGCAGTGGACTCTTTCCTCCCAGTGGAATGTAACCGGTGATGTCCAGCAGATGCTTCTCCTGATCAACCAGGTAAGCGTTCAGGTCAAGGCCTGAGTAGAGGTTGTCCCAGTTGCCCTCGATGGTAAAAGTACCGATGGTATCGTTGTAAACCGTGATATCTTCAATCCGCAGATCCTCCGTATGCACCATCGGGCTCTCCAGCATCTGTCGCACATAGATATCACCGTTGATGGAGCCGTTGATACCTGATATATTGAATGCAGAGAGTATGTTAGCAAGCTCGGTGTTGTTGAAGAATACCCGAACATAGTCGGCTTCACTTTTGGAGGCCACACCCTCAATACCCAGCAACAACATCTCCCCCTCCCTCAATCCGAAATTTTCGATGCGAATCCTCTCTTTGCGATAGGAGATGGCAGCATCGTTAAAACTCACCTGCTTCCCGTTGAAAATCAAACTGGTGGGGTGGATGCGAATATCGGAAGCCAGTTGATTGACTGTATCACGCATGAAATCCATGGAGATCCGTATCTCTCCCTCTGCGCTGGTCTTTCCCTGTTCCATATCTAAAAAGATATGGTTATCCAGCTTGTCCTCTGCCGCATCGCTATCAAGTTGAACATTGATAAAACCGTTATCCTGTACCAGGTAGCTGTTCACATTCAATCCAATTCCGTTTGAGACTGTCGTCTGCAAGTCCAGCCTCGTCTCCCGGATGTCACTGTTGCCCATCATCAATCGTGGCAGATAACCTTCTATTCGCAGCGGAAGATCAGCGCTGAAATCCACCTCCCCTTTCAGTGTTGCATCTTCCACATTGTAAGCTGGTAATCCGAAAGCGTAAGAGAGATCTTCGGTGTTTTTCAGAAGAATATTCAATTCGAATCTGTTGATTCCTGCCGCTTCTTGCTCCGGTGCGGCAATCAGCGAGGGCAGATGCCGGTGCAACGCCTGCATCAGCTCTTTACCGATGGTAGAGAAATAGTAATCACCGCTCATCTCTGCCTCGAGAAAAGAGGAGTAAATCTGCAGCTTCTTCCCCTCACCGCTGTCGGCCAATGCCTGCAGGTAGATGGGGCCGGGGTTGTAAATAAAATTGCTGTCCACCAGCGAGATGTTATCAACCACCAGACTGCCGGTCATCTCGTCGAGGGTGCCTCCTGTCAGCTCACCGTCGATGGTGAGGCTCACCCTCGGGTCTTTCCAGTGCTCCATCATGATAAATGGGCGCAGGTCAAGCTGATTGACGCTTCCCTCCACATCGAAGTGCATCTCCTCACCAAAGGTGATGGCGCCCATCAGATCCAGACCATTCCGTTCACCCTCGCTTCTGATCTCTGCTGTGACATTTTTGCCGCTATAGGTTCCATCAAAATTGATATCTCTGTACTGATACCCCTTGTAGAAAGCTGACAGGATGCTCCCCTCCGCATCGACGGTGACCAGCGACGGCTCAATTGTCAGTTTCACATCGCTTTCGAGAGAGGCATCTCCAAGACCGGTTTTCTCTCCCAGGATATTGGCCAAACGAATCTGATCAGCCATTACCGGTCCCTCGAAAGTCATCATCTTAAACCGGTTGCGGATTGATCCCCTGCCGTTCAGTGTCACATCCCCCTGCCCGGTCACCACGGAACCATCGTAACGGAAGCTATTTAATCTGCCACTGGCCGCCATCCGGAGTCGCATATCGCCCAATGCCACCAGTTGCGGTGGCGAAGCATAAGCGGGTGGTCCAATCCGGATAAATGACTCCAGGTCTCCCTGTGAAACAGCAAGATCACGAATGTTCACTTCCAGGTTGCTCTGCTCAAAATTGCGGAAATCATCGATCATACCGGTAAGGTCGATGTGGGTATCCTCACCGTATTGGAACGTGAAGAGACCGAGAGAAATCTGCGGGATTGCTCCTTCAGCATCGATCTCGAATGAGATTGGTTTGTAGAGATGAGAGAGCCGGGAAGTGAAAAGGGCGATATCCTGCGGATCGCTCCTCCCGCTCTGCGCTTTCACGGCAAAAGCTTTGCTCTCCCGGTCGAAGAAAGCATCAGACACCTCAAGTTCTGTGTTGTTGATTTGAAGCTGCAGTTCATCACTCACAATTCTTGTCCCTTTCCCCTCCAGTGAAGTTTTCAGGTTATAGAGCGTTAATCCGGCATTCTCTTCGGTAAACCCTAACAGTGTGATCTCTGCCTGCATCTTTTCGATGCTTTCAAAATCGGCGTTGCCCCTGAAGTTGAAATGGTGCAGGTCAATATGGTTGACATTGAACTGACCCGGTGTGCGGGGGGCAGAATCGACATGATAGTGCAGAGATGCATCCTGAAGCAACAGCTCCTCAGCTGTGATCCGCCACTTACTCTTTTCCACTTGTGTGGTATCTTTTTCGGTCGCAAAAGCATCAATCAGGAACTGAAAATTAAATGGTTCATCTGGTGAGGCACGGTGAACGTGTGCCACCAGATTCTCCAGTCCTGCTTTCTTCACATAGACCCTCTTTTTCAGCAGCTCCAATGCATGAATGCGCACGTCGATTCTGTCGGCATAGAGCAGTGTATCCTGCTGACGATCCTCCAGATAGAGGCCTTTAAGTTCCACCGTGTTAAACAATTTGATGCGGATCCCTGCCAGTGAGGCCTCCGTACCGATTATCGGTTTCAGCTTGTCGATGGCGATGTCGGCTGCCCTCTTCTGGAGAGCAGGAAGACTCAATGCGATGTAGAGTATGATATTTACCAATATGATACTTACAACGATGATCGCGAGTATGCGGGCTATCTTTTTTACCAATGTAGCGGAACCAGCAGGGGTTCAAATTTGATTTAATTTCTGATGCAATGATACAAAAAAATGACTAATAACACTTTGGTTCAGCGCTATTTTTAACCTATTTACAGGCTTCTTTCATCTTTTTCCATAACAGGGAGCTGTCGCCATAACTCAGGAAGCGATACCCCTCCCGCAAAGCATAGTCATAGATCTTCCTCCAATCCTCACCCACAAAGGCAGCAATCAGCAGCAACAAGGTGCTCTGGGGCTGGTGAAAATTGGTCATGAGCGCATCGGGATAGTGGAAGCTGTAACCCGGTACGATGATGATCTGTGTGTCCGCCACCAGACGCTTCTCACCGGTCCGGTCCAGATAGAGAAGGATGTTTTGCAACGCATCGGCAGGAGTGATTGCTTTCTCCTCCTCGTAGGGTTCCCACTGTCTCACGGTCAGTTCGTGGGGCTGCAGATCGGGTTGGTCCTGCAGCTTCCTGCCAATATAATAGAGGCTCTCCACGGTCCGCAGTGAGGTGGTACCCACCACGATCAGCTTTCCCTGATGATGAAGCAGCTTCTCGATGGTCTCCCGCTCTACCGAGATAAACTCGGTATGCATCTCATGGTCGGCAATGATCTCGCTCTTCACCGGACGAAAGGTGCCGGCACCCACGTGTAGTGTCACCTCTGCGATCGCTACGCCCCTGGCATGCAATCTTTCCATCACCCGTGGTGTGAAGTGAAGACCAGCTGTGGGCGCGGCCACTGATCCCTCGATACGGGAGTAAACGGTTTGGTAGGTGACCTCATCCTGCACTTCAGAGGGTCGGTTCAGGTAGGGAGGGATGGGCAGTTGTCCCGCAGCCTCCAGCAGCTCGGAGAAAGTGAAGCGATCGTCATCCCAGCTGAAACGAATCTCCGTTTCAGAGCCCTGGCGGCTTACCCTTTCGGCTTGCAGTGTCACCTCCCCTTTATCGGTCGGAACTTTCATCACCAGAGGTTCCTCTCTCCATCGCCTGGCATTGCCGGTCATGCAGTGCCAGGAGCAGGACTGGCGTTGCTGGAAGTTGTCGGCATAATCAGCCGGAGAGGAGGGTGTGAGGCAGAAGATCTCTATGCGTGCTCCACCCGGTTTATAGAAGAGAAGACGGGCATGGATCACCCGGGTATTGTTGAACAGTAACAGGCTCCCCTCCGGAAGCTGTTGGGGAAGATCGATGAAGTGAGCAGATTGAATCTCCCCCTCATCATACAACAACAGTTTGGAGGCATCCCGTTGCGGGAGTGGATACCTGGCTATCTTTTCTTCGGGAAGGTGGTAATGAAAGCGGGATATGGACAGGTGGGCAATCTCCTCTTTTTTCATTTTTTATTATCGCAAAAAGGATTTTTCGGTTTTATTAATGCATTTATTCTGCAAAATTAGTCATCTTTGCAACAGCTAACAAATATAACACACCCCAATCGGACATTTCCCTCCGGAAAATATTGGCCTTAGGTGTAAACAGGAAAATCAGACGAATGAACAAATTATCGGTAGGTGATAAGGTACGGTTTCTCAACACCGTGGGGGGCGGCACCGTCAAAGGCTTTCTAAACAAACAGCTGGCGATGGTGGAGGACGAGCATGGCTTCGACGTGCCGGTGCTCATCACCGAGTGCGTGGTGGTGGAAGCGGCAGGCAATGAAAAGTTGGGGCAGGTGTCCGAAAACGATGAGCTTACATCAAAGGAACAACCCCCACAGGAAAAACCGGAAGCGAAAGTCACCGCGACAGAGATCCCCGAGGAGACACGCGAAGGTGAAAAGATCACCACCTGTCTGGCTTTCCTCCCCACCGATGTGAAGAATCTTTCCACCACCGGTTACGAATGTTACTTCGTGAACGACAGTAACTACTGGCTCTTCTTCAACTACATGAGCCGTGAAAACAACAGTTGGAAGAGCCGCTACAGTGGCAGCGTGGAACCCAATACCAAGATCTTCCTCGAAGAGATCGGCAAGGAACAGCTGAACGAGTTGGAGAAGGTGTCGGTGCAGTTCATCGCTTTCAAACAGAACAAACCCTACCGGTTCAAGAACCCCTGCTCGGTAGAGCTGCGTATCGACACGGTGAAGTTCTTCAAGCTGCACAGCTTCCGTGAGAACGACTATTTCGATGAAGATGCGCTCCTCTACTACATCATGCGCAGCGATCAGCCTGAACGGGAGCTGCTGGTCTCGGCAGGAGAGATTGAAAGAGCACTCAGGGAGAAAGAGTCTCCCGAGAGACGTCCCCGCATGCAACGGATCGCGAAGAGAGAAAAGGATGCGGTCATTGAAGTAGATCTTCACATCGGTCAGCTGCTGGATACCACAGCCGGGATGAGCAATGCCGATGTACTGGATTACCAGCTTCAGAAATTCAACGAGGTGATGTCCGAAAACCTGCGTAACAAGAACCAAAAAATCGTTTTCATTCATGGCAAGGGGGATGGTGTACTGAAAAAAGCGATCCTGGATGAATTGAAAAAGAAGTATCGCTCCTGTTATTCACAGGATGCCTCTTTCCAGGAATATGGTTATGGTGCGACCATGGTCACCATCAAGTAAAACAACAATCACAAATATGAAGAAAACGATTTTTATGCTCAGTGTGATGATCCTCCTGACTGGTTGTGACATCATGAATAAGATTGGGGGAGCTTATCAACTATCCCAGAGTGAGTACCGCTATCGGTCGATCGACAACATACAGCTCTCCGGACTCAATTTGGGTGATGCCTCCGGCATCTCGCTCTCCAACCTGGCTACCATCGCCACCATTCTCTCGGGTGGCTCCGGGATGCAGACCATCCCTTTCAGCATGACCCTCAACATGGATGTCACCAATCCTAACACCTCTGCTGCTTTTCTCGATGCACTCGATTACGCCATCCAGATCAATGAGATGGAGTTTGTGGAGGGGAAGATGGATATCCCCGTCCGTATTGAACCGGGAGAGACCAAGGTGATTGGGGTACCCATCAGCGTGGACCTGAAGAGCCTGATGAACCGTTACTCGCAGGAGCGGGTCACCAGCGAGATGAGTGGCTTCCTGGGCATCACACCCAATGAGACATCGGTGTCGGTGAAGCTTTGGCCCAAATTCTACGTCGGGAAAACACTGGTGAAAGTGCCGGCACCCATACCGGTGATCTTTAACTTCGGAGGTAAATAGAGCTGGCAATCAGGCAATGGAGACATGCGGCAGCTCCCCGAAGAGGATGCGCGCCCGGCAGGCAACACCTTTGTCACGCGTCACAATCTGAAAATAATGATCACCGGCAGCTTTCTCCTGCCGGTAAACCTGACCGCTGTCCCCAAACATAATCTCTTTCAGAAAATTGATCTCGAAACGACGGATATGGTGTCCGCTGTAATAATCCAGTGAGAAGCAGTCGGAGAGCCATTGTACATAATTGAGGCTGTTGGCATGACTGTTGATATCGATGTCACTATATTTCACCTGAAACTGATTGGAAACCTCTCCCTCGATATGATCGATGCGTCCCGGCTCACCAATGGGCGTTGACTCATCCACCACAAAACGTTGCATCCCCGGCAGCGTGTCAAGCAATACACTGCGTCGTGTATCCATGTCGATCACCGCCCAGGAGGAGGCGGCATGTCCGATCACCTCTCCCGCAGCACTGAACAGCCGGAAGTTACGGTTGGTGAAAGTGGTGCCAATTTTCTCAATCCAGGTATCAATGGTAAGGGAATCGCTCTCATCCGGCATCCGCTCCATGTCGATCACCAAACGCGAGAGCACCCAGGTGAAGTTGCAGTTCTGCAACTCCAGCAGACCAAATCCATTCTCTTCGGCATTGCGGCTGGCGGTGATCAGCACGAAATTGGTCAGCGAGCTGAGCGATACCTTGCGACGGAAATCAATGTCCTGTGCCTCTATCTCGTAACGGTAGCTTTTCTTTGCACTCATTCTTTCTCTTGTTGATCTGCAAAAGTACACAATTTATCCTGCAGCGAGCAACAATCACGACTCAATTTGCGGTATTGTGCAGGAGTGTTTTTATCGCTATCTTTGTATCAAACGTGCAACAGAAACCGGTCAGGGAGCGCAGGCGAGGGAACACCTTCACCCATTCACAGAAAGACATGGTGCAGAGGCTGAACATGCCGGGGGTCTCCTTTTTATGCCTTGCATATACTTTTAGAGCAACATGGTCGTTATATGATGGTATTACGTAATCAACCAACTGTTAAAAGAAAATGATAGATTATATCAAAGGAGCGGTAGCTGATCTGACACCCGCCGCTGTGACGATTGAGTGCAATGGCATCGGGTACCAAATGCATATCTCCCTCAACACCTTTGCCGCCATCAATGGCAGAACGGAGACCAGGCTCTACGTCTATGAGTCGATCCGTGAGGATGCCCACCTGCTGTTCGGTTTTGCAGAAAAGCATGAACGGGAGCTGTTTCTGCACCTGATCAGCGTCTCAGGTGTGGGGCCCGGCACGGCCAGGATGATTCTCTCCTCCCTGAGCTCGCGCGAGTTGGAGAGCGTGATCGCCTCGGGCGATGCTGCACAGCTTCAGTCGGTAAAAGGAATCGGTGCCAAAACGGCCCAACGAATCATCGTGGATCTGAAAGATAAGATTCGTTTCAGCGACGAAAGCGGGACCGTATCGTCACCCATGAAAGAGGGTCTCACCGCCACCGGTCAGGCTGCAGTCTCTGCACTGGTAATGCTGGGTTTTGTACAAACGGCCTCACAAAAGGTGATTGCCAAAATTATCAGGGAAGATCCTACCCTGCCGGTTGAAGGATTGATCAAGGAAGCATTGAAGAGACTTTAACAGTTTTAGGTTACGTAATACGCATTTTTGGTTACAAAAATCGTACAGGCCTGTGTGCTCTTTGAACAGATCTTATTTATTCCTTGTGCTTACGTTTCTGTTTGTTATGAACGGGACGCAGCCTCTCCCGGCCCAGCAGCAACAGGTGGGAGTACATACCGTAGTGCGGTACGATCCCGGCACAGCGCTTTACATTTTTGAGAGGAGGATTGGAGATCATCTGATTGAGACGCCCATCACCATGACGCGAAAGGAGTACATGGCCTATCGCCTGCGAAAGATGCAGGGCGACCAATTCAGAGAACGTTACAGAGAGCGTGCAGACAGCAGCACTGCATCCTACCCCACTTTTACAATATCCGGACTGCAGAGAGAAAAAAAACCACCCACAACACTGTTCGGAGCGGGAGGAGTGCAGCTCTCCACCCAGGGATCACTCGAGATCTCTGCCGGCTTGAAAAGAGATGTGACAGACAATCCCACACTCCCATTGCGTGCACGCAAGCGCACCATCTTCAACTTTGACCAGCAGATACAACTCAACCTGAGCGCAACAGTTGGGGAGAAGATCAATTTCGATGTCAACTACGACACCGAAGCCACTTTCGACTACCGTAGCAAGGAGCTCAAACTGGCATATCAGGGGGATGAAGATCAGATCATCCGCAACATCGAGGCGGGTAATGTAGAGATGACCACCTCCAATCCACTGATTGATGGCGGTGCTGCACTGTTCGGCATCAAAGCAGACCTGCAGTTCGGGAAACTGCAGGTAAACACGCTCTTCTCCAGGCAGCAGTCGGAGGTGCAGACCATTCACAGCAGCGGCAGCAGACAGATCACGCCCTTCTCATTCAGTGCCGATAACTACGAAGAAAACAGGCACTTCTTCCTTGCCTATTGGTTTCGCTACAACTACAACCATGCAATGAGCAGCCTGCCCTATGTAGGATCACCCATTTCAATCACCCGTATCGAGGTGTGGGTTACCAACCGACGGGGGGATTACAGTCAGGTGAGGAACATTGTTGCGTTGGCCGATCTGGGAGAGCATCACACCATTCATAACCCCAGATGGCAACCAATGGGAGCGGAGGAGATTCCATACAACCGGGGCAACACGCTCTATGATGAACTGACCACCACCTATGCCGGGATTAGAGACATCCGTCAGGGGATGACACTGTTACCGGGAGATGTGGTGAGCGGCACTGATTATGAAAAGCTGGAAAATGCCAGACTGCTCTCGCCTTCTGAGTACAGCTACCATCCCCAGCTGGGGTACCTCTCCCTGAACATGCCGCTGCAACCTGACGAGGTGCTGGCAGTAGCTTTCGAGTACAACTATGGGGGAGAGGTCTATCAGGTGGGTGAATTCTCAGCCGATATCGGCATGGAAAATAGTCAGGATGCACTTTTTCTGAAACTGCTGAAACCCGTCTCGCTCTCCCCCTCATCACCTGTGTGGGATTTGATGATGAAAAACATTTACTCGCTGGGATATGGTGCCTACAACCTTGAAGCAGATCACTTCCGTCTCGAGATCACCCGTCAGAGTGACTCTGCCGGCGTCTATCTGAGCTATCTCCCCGGTAGCGGTATCGATGATGAGCTGCTCCTGCGGGTGATGCAGCTCGACAGGTTAAATGAGCGGCAAGACCCCTACCCTGACGGTATCTTCGATTTCCTGGAGGGATATACGGTTGATACCCAGCAGGGCAGAATCATCTTCCCGGTGACCGAACCGTTCGGTTCCCACCTGAAGGAGAGGATAAAAAATGAAACCGTCGCCGCACGCTATCTCTTTCAGGAGCTGTATGACTCCACGCGGACTGTGGCCCGTCAACTCGCTGAAAAGAATAAATATCGCATCAGCGGTGAGTACCGGGCTGCATCGGAGGCTGTGATCAGCCTCAATGCGATGAACGTGGCACGTGGTTCGGTGAAGGTAACCGCCGGTGGTATCACCCTCACGGAAGGGATCGACTACACCGTGGATTATCTCTCGGGTAGCGTCACCATCTTAAATCAATCCCTACTGGATGCAGGTACGCCGTTGAGTGTAACCCTGGAGGAGCAGACATTCTCACAGATGCAACGCAAGACACTGATGGGTGTGAACCTCCTCTACAATCTCTCCAGCGATCTTTCGCTGGGCGCCACGCTGATGCATTATACAGAGAAACCGCTGACCGTGAAGACCGCTTTTGGTGAGGAGGCAACCAGGAACCTGCTGTGGGGATCCAACCTGAGCTGGAAAAGAGAATCGGTTGCGTTGACAAACCTGCTCAACCTGCTCCCTTTCACCAATGCTACCGCACCTTCACAGCTCACAGCAGAGCTGGCTTTTGCACAGATGATACCGGGTCACTATAGCAGTCAGCATGCAGGAGGGTATTCCTATCTGGATGATTTCGAATCGACGACCTCTGTGATCGACCTTCGCAATCCCTATGCCTGGTCACTTGCCGCCACGCCCATCGACAACAGTGCGACCTCACTCTTTCCGGAGGGAGCACTCACCAATCAGATTGAAAACGGAAAAAACCGGGCACTGCTATCCTGGTACCACATCGATGGCATCTTCACCCGTAAGAACTCCTCCCTGACGCCCACCCACATCAGAAATGATCCGGATCAACTCTCCGACCACCGGGTGCGTGAGATCTATGAACGGGAGATCTTCCCGGAAAGAGATCTTCTCTATGGACAACCGGCTACCATACCGGTACTCAACCTCTCTTACTACCCCAACGAGAGAGGGCCTTATAACCTTGACAGAGAAGTAGATCGTGATGGTTATCTGCTGAACCCATCCAGCCGCTGGGGTGGCATTACCCGCCAGCTGGAGACAAGCGATTTTGAGGCAGCCAATATTGAATATATTGAATTCTGGCTGATGGATCCCTTTGCAGGAGACACGCTGGCAAATTTAGCCGGTGGCGATCTCTACTTTCACCTGGGTGAGATCTCTGAAGATGTGCTGCGTGACGGAAAGAAATTCTTCGAGAACGGTCTTCCAACCAACAGCGACAGCAGTGCCGTGGAACAAACCATCTGGGGTCTCACCCCCCGGTACCAGTCCAGCCTCTATGGCTTTGATAACTCGCTGGGTGCGGAGGCCCGCCGGTTACAGGATGTGGGTCTGAATGGTCTCAACAGTGAACAGGAGAAACAATTCCCCACCTACGCGCAATATCTGGAGGAGCTGCAACCACGACTCTCGGATGCAACGCTCGCTCGGATGCGCGAAGATGCCCACTCACCGATCAACGACCCAGCGGGTGACCGCTTCCGTCATTACCGTGGTGAGGAGCAGGACCGGCGCCAGCTAACCATCCTGGAACGTTACAAATACTACAACGGGACGGAAGGTAACTCCCAGGCACCCGAGAACGACGACGGTTATCACACTGCATCACGCAACACGCCCGATGTGGAGGATATCGATCGGGACAACACACTCAATGATCAGGAACGTTACTACAGCTATCATGTCTCATTGCGCCCTGAGGAGATGCAACCAGGCTTCAACCACATAGCTGACAAGAGAGAGGTGAGCGTGTCGCTGCGCAATGGTCGACAGGAGAAAGTGACCTGGTACCTCTTTAGAATCCCGATCAGCGATTACCAGTTGAAGATTGGCAACATCGAGGGGTTTCACAACATCCGCTTTATGCGAATGTTGCTTACCGGCTTCAGGCAACCTCAAGTTTTTCGTTTTGCCACGCTGGGACTGGTACGCAGTGAATGGCGCACCTACAATAGTGACCTGACCACAGGCGGCAGCCAGACAGGTAGCGGTCAGCTCTCCATCACTGCGGTCAATATCGAGGAGAACGGCAACAGAACACCGGTCAACTATGTCATGCCACCTGGTGTGACACGTGTGATAGACCCCAGTCAGCCCCAACTCCGACAAGAGAATGAGCAGGCACTGTCCCTCAAAGTGGAGCAGCTGGAAGCGGGCGACAGCCGCGCCATCTACAAGGGTGCCATGCATGACCTGCGTCGTTACAAGCGGCTGCAAATGTTTGTACATGCCGAACAGCCGAAGGAAGATGCGGGCAGGCTGCAGGATGGTGATCTCTCCCTCTTCCTGCGGATTGGCTCCGACTACCGCAACAATTACTACGAAGTAGCGCTTCCTCTTTATCTGACACCTGAGGGACACTACAGCACTTACATCAACGCTGACAGAGAAAAGGTCTGGCCGGCAGCGAACAGGATTGATCTCCCGCTGGAGCTGTTCACCCAGCTCAAGCTCAAGCGAGATAGATTGCTGAAAGAGGGCGAACAATCAGGCTCCTACACCCCTTACAGTGAAGCCGATCCCGATCAAACGGAGCGACGGCTTACCATCACCGGCAACCCGTCGCTGGCGGAGATCAAGGTGATGATGATCGGCATCCGGAACAACAGCGCTGTAACCCGCTCGGGAGAGGTATGGGTGAACGAGATGCGATTGAGCGAGTTCGATGAAAAAGGAGGGTGGGCTGCACAGGGAAACATTGGATTATCGTTATCAGATATCGGCACAATACAGCTCTCCGCCAGGAGAGAGACAGCCGGGTTCGGGTCGCTGAGCCAGGGCTTGCAACAACGCCGCAACAACGACTTCTCATCGGTCAGCCTCACTCTCAACCTGGATCTGGGTCGTTTTCTGCCACGAAAAGCCAGGATCACAGCACCTCTCTTCTACGCATACAGTAACAACCTGGAGACCCCTCTTTATGATCCCTTTAACAGTGATATCCTTCTATCTGAATCAATAGAGCAGATGACCCTTCACTCCGAAAGAGACTCTGTTCAGCGCATCGCTCAGACCAAAACGTCGTACCGAAACATCAGCCTGAACAACCTGAAGATGAATATCCGAAGTGCAAACCCGATGCCTTACGATCCGGCAAACTTCACATTTTCCTACTCAGGGAACTTACAACAACAAAGAAACCCGGAAGTCGAATATGCCACAGAAAGTAATCAGCGTTTGCAGCTAGTTTACTCCTACTCACCCCTGATAAAACCGTGGGAACCTTTTCGTTTCCTGAAAGAGAATGAGCGCAACACCTCTCTCGGCACTCTCCAAATCCGCTACCTCCCCGACCAGATCAGTCTCAGTCACCAAATAGACCGTAACTACAGCGAGCGACAGCTGCGCAACCTGAATAGCTATGCAGCAGGTGAGACTGAAAGCCAAACAGCTTATCTCAGTTACAGTCATAACTTCTACTGGGACCGACAGCTCAACCTCTCCTGGAATCTGACACCTCACCTGAATATCTCCTTTCGCTCCGGCACGCTGGCTGAGATCGAAGAGCCATACCTACAGGTAAACAAATCAATCAACCGGGACGACTATGAGATTTGGAAAGATTCAGTGATGCTCAGCTTGCGCGAGCTGGGCCGACCGCTCAGGTATGATCAGACAGCTGATGCAAGTTACAAGCTCCCCTTTGAGGTGATTCCTTTTCTGGACTGGATCAGCAGCAGCGCGGCTTATCACGCACAATACCGGTGGGAGCGCGGTGCAACAATCGAAGATAAAGAGATTGGCAATCAGCTGCAAAACGATCTCTCCTTCACGCTCAACAGCCGCTTTAACCTGCCACGTCTGTACCAAAAATTGCCGTCGGTGAGGATGTCATCCACCCTCTCACAACTCTTGAGGATGATCCGACAAATTAACCTCAATATCGGATACAAAACACGCACCAACCTTCCAGGTTATCTCCCGATGAGCGGTGATCTGTTCGGACAAAAAAGAGTGAAAGGGGTATTGCTGCCCGGCTTACCCTTCGCTTTCGGTGCAGATGGAGGAAGAGCCTTCGTGGAAGAGGCACTGGCCGCACAACGACTGGTGATCAATCAGGAGCACATCACTCCAGCCATTTTCAACCGTACCAGAAATGTGCGGATCGAGACCGCTCTTGAACCAGTCGCCGGCATTCGCATCGACCTCCACGCGCTCCGTGAGGAGAACCACCGCAGCGAATATCAATACATGTTTGAAGGTATTCCCGAGATCCAGGGCGGCAGTTTTGCCATCAGCACCATCTCTCTCTTCTCGGCATTTGAAAGAGGTGATGCCAACCAGCAATATTACTCTGCAACCTTTCGCCGGTTTCTGGAGAACAGATCTGTAGTGGCGAGTCGCATCAGAGATCAATATGCAGGTAAACAATATCCGCAGCAGGGGTTTCTTCAGAATAGTCCACTGGCGGGAGAGACATTCTCCATGAACAACGGCGATGTGAAGATGAATGCTTCCGATGTACTTATCCCTGCATTTCTGGCTGCCTACACCGGTAAGAATGAGCATACAATCGCACTCACCCCTTTTCCTTCCCTCTCATCGATGATGCCCAACTGGAACCTCTCAATCAATCTGACCACCATGATGCCGGCGTTGCGCCAACAACTGGCCGAACTGATGATCACCCACAGTTACCTCTCGCAATACCGGATTGGCTCTTACCAAACACATCTCAGCTGGGTAGGAACAGAACAACATGATATGGGGTTCATCCGTGACGCGGTAACCGGTGACCCACTCCCCTCTTCTCCCTATCACATTCAATCCATCAACATCATGGAGAGTTTCAATCCACTGTTCGAGTTGCGCGCATCATTTCATAACAACATGAACCTGACACTACGAATGAATCGCACACGTTCACTCAACCTGGCAATTTCTTCACTTCAGGTGATGGAGATGCATGACAACGACCTGGTTATCGGAGCCGGTTACCGCTTTCCCGATTTTGGCCGTCTCATCGGCATCAGGAGATCATCTCCTGAACGGTATCGCGTGTCACCCCTGTTGCAGCAGGCTCCAAATGAGACACCAGGAAAAAATGAATCAACCTTTCGGAGCGATCTCACGCTTCGCCTCGATATCTCCATGAAAAAGACAGAGACACTCATCAGAAGAATCGAAGAGGAGACCACTCAACCGGCGAGTGGCATTCAAACCAGCACCATTCGCTTCTCGGCCGATTATGCGGTAAGCAGGCTTCTCACCCTGCGTGCCTTTTATGACCGCATGATCCATAAACCGCTGGTCTCTTCACTCTCCTCAGCTACTACCAACAGCAATGCAGGCATCGCCCTGCGCCTCAACTTCCGCTGACCGGGAGCAATTGCCAGGTTAAATAAATTTAATATCAGGGTGTCATGCAGCTTATTCTCTTAATAAATGTTGAGATCCGCCTAAAATTCGTATTTTTTTAATTTTAAGAGGATATGTTAAACAAAAAAGCGGTTTATTTGTTAAATAATAAGGCAAAAAAAAGTGATCTTTGAAATAAAAAAACAATTTAAAGGAGGTAAGGAATTATAGCATATGAAAAAATCAACTATCTGGTTGCTTGCCATTGTGATGTTCACGGCTTTTTTCGCATTGCTGTTTCTTCAGGTCAGGTACATGAGAACCAGCCTCGCTATCCGCACTCAACAGTTCGACGAGCTGGTGAACCGGAGTCTCTACAATGTGATGAGAGATTTGGAGATGGACCAAACACGCGAATACCTGGAAGAGGATATGATTGAATCGGAAAACAGATATTCACGGTATAATCAACCACAGAGTTCACAGGAGATCATCAGGGAGCAGACAGCCATCTCCCACCCCGATGAAAACAGATCGGGCATCGAGTTGAATCCCTCGGAACGATCAATCATGCCGGAAACGGAGCGTGAGCAGGCACTGCTCTCACCCAACCAGGGTGCCAGCACCATCTCCAAGACGCAATATGACATGCAACAATCGCTCTCGAAGCGTTACCTGCACGAGCGGTCACTGCTCTATGAAGTGATCTTCAAGATCCTGAGTCGCTCAAGCGACGAACCGATTGAGGAACGGATCGATTTCAATAAGCTGGAACAGTATATCCGCCACGAGCTCTCCTACAATGGTTTGAATGTGCCATTTAGCTTTCAGGTGGTGAATTACAACAATCAGGTGGTTTATGCTTCGCCCGGCTTTTCTACGAAGCAGCGGGATGCCATCTACACGCAGATCTTGTTCCCCAATGATCCGCCGGCGAAGTTAAACCAGTTGAAAGTGTACTTCCCCACCAAGAGGGATTATGTATATAGTGAAATGACCTTTTTCATCCCGTCGCTGATCTTTACTTTCATCCTGTTGATTACCTTTATCTTCACAGTGGTATCACTATTCCGACAAAAGCGTTTGTCTGAAATGAAGAATGATTTCATCAACAATATGACGCACGAGCTGAAGACACCCGTCTCCACCATCTCGCTTGCATCACAGATGCTCAAGGATGAGTCTATCCTGAAATCGCCCGAAGTATTTAAACATGTCACCGGCGTGATTTACGATGAGACAAAACGATTGAGTTTTCAGGTGGAAAAGGTACTGCAAATGTCGCTCTTCGACAAGCAAAAGACCACACTGAAGATGAAAGAGATAGATGCAAACGATCTGGTGGTGACAGTGGCCAACACGCATGCACTGAAAGTAGAGAGGCTGGAGGGCACACTCGATATTGACCTGCAGGCAGAGAATTCAACCATCAGAGTGGATGAGATGCATTTCACCAACGTGCTGTTCAACATCCTGGACAATGCACTGAAATACCGAAAGAAAGATGTGCCGCCGGAATTGATGATCCGCACCCGCAACGAGGGGAACAAGCTGATCATCTCTATAGAGGACAATGGCATCGGTATGAGAAAAGAGGATGCGAAGAAAGTATTTGAACGTTTTTACCGCGTACCGACCGGCAACCGCCACGATGTGAAAGGCTTCGGGCTGGGGCTGGCCTACGTGAAGAAGATTGTAACAGACATGAACGGCACCATTCGTGCCGAGAGTGAATTGGGAAAAGGAACCAAATTTATCATTAGTTTACCCGTAATAACAGAAAATTGATATGGAAGAGAAATTAAAAATTTTTTTATGTGAAGATGATGAGAACCTGGGCATGTTGCTCAGGGAGTATCTTCAGGCAAAAGGTTTTGACACCGACCTGTTCCCCGATGGGGAGGCCGGGTTCAAGGGATTCGTAAAGACCAAGTATGACCTTTGCATAGTGGATGTGATGATGCCAAAGAAAGATGGTGTCACACTGGTCAAAGAGATCAGAACCATCAATACGGAGATCCCGGTTATTTTCCTTACTGCCAAAAACATGAAGGAGGACATACTGGATGGATTCAAAGCTGGCGCCGATGATTATATCACCAAGCCATTCAGCATGGAGGAGTTGGTATTGCGTATTGAAGCGATTATTCGTCGCGTCAAGGGAAAGAAAAGCAAGGAGCAGCAGGTTTACAACTTTGGCACCATGACCTTCGATACACAGAAGCAGATCCTCACCATTGGCGATGAACAAACCAAGCTTACTACCAAGGAATCAGAGCTGCTCTCACTGCTCTGTGCCCATGCCAATGACATCCTGGAACGCAACCATGCGCTGAAACAGATATGGGAGGAGGATACCTACTTCAATGCCCGAAGCATGGATGTCTATATTACCAAACTGCGTAAGCTGCTTAAGCCAGAGCCCAACATTGAGATCATCAACATCCATGGGAAAGGTTACAAGCTGATCGTACCCACCGATGAGAATAAGAACAACGAACAGTAACACCACAATTTTCATTCTTCATTTCGAGCCGCCTTCATCGTAAGGCGGCTCGTTTTTTATAGGGGATATTCGCATCTACGGTTTCAATTTTTTAGGTAACAAATTCGTAACATATAAATTAAATAGCTACATTTGTGTCAGGATAGAAAAATCATTTAAAAGAGACCGAGATGAGCTCAACAAAAACAAACATGGCTAAGTCGCTCAGACTAATTTCCACCGATCGCCAAAGAACCAACATCCTCCGTGCATGGGAACAGAAATCGATTGCCTACCTGGTACAAAAAATTCCTTCCTGGATCTCTTCCGATGGTCTCACGGCCATCGGTTCATTCGGCAACCTGATGGTAGCTGCCAGTTTCGTGATGGGTGCCTATCTGGGGCGCAACTGGTTGCTGCTCTCCCTGCTGGGCTTCTTTATCAATTGGTTCGGCGATTCACTTGACGGACGGATGGCTTACTATCGCAGCAGACCACGTAAATGGTACGGCTTCTCCCTCGATGTGACGGTCGACTGGATTGGTACCATCCTGATTGGGTTGGGATTCACCATCTATGCCCCGGGAGCATGGAAATATGTCGGATTCATTTTCGTCGTTCTCTACGGATGGGAGATGATTACAGCACAACTGCGCTATAAGATTGGAGGACAATATTCCATCGACTCCGGCATCTTTGGCCCCACCGAGGTACGACTGCTCCTGGCAGCCATTATTACTGTTGAGGTGTTTCTGCCGGGAACGATTCAATATCTGGCCTCTGTGGCCGCTCTCTTCCTGCTGATATCCAATTTTACCGAGACAAGAAAGCTGTTAATCCTGGCCGATGCACGCGACAAGGAGGATCGAATGGCAAAAGAAAAAGAAAAGGAACAACAGTCCCACCGCAAGGAAAATGCCTGAACTTCCGGATGATCATTTTGTCTAAAATTGTTACCTTTGCAGAAAAGAGGAACAATGACACATTCAATGACTGGGTATGGCAGAGCAATTGCAGAGCTGCCGGACAAGAGGATCACAATAGAGATAAGGTCTTTAAACAGCAAACAGTTTGATCTCTCGGTACGCATCCCCTCGGTTTACCGGGAGAAAGAGATGGTCCTGCGCAACATGCTCATGCGACACCTGGAACGGGGTAAGGTAGATCTGACGATGAACGTCGATCTGATCTCCCGCGATGTGACATCGAAGATCGATCCCAATGTAGTACAACAATACCACCGGGAGCTGAGCTCCCTGGCCACAGCTATGGGCGTGGCCCTTCCGGCCGACTGGTTATCGCTATTGCTTCGATTGCCGGATGTGATGAGGCAGGAAAACGAAACCGTCAGCGAGGAGGAGTGGCAATGCATCGAAAAGGCGATTGAGGAAGCCCTGGAGGAGCTGATAGGTTTCCGTCGGCAGGAGGGTGAGATGCTTCAGCAGGTGCTGACAGGTAAGATAGAGGCAATCCGCTCGTTGCTGGCAGCTGTGGAACCTTTCGAGGTTGAACGGACGGGAAAAATCAAAAGCCGTCTCTATGAAGCACTGGCCACCCTGGAAGGGGTAGAGCCGGATCGCAACCGACTGGAGCAGGAGATGATATACTATCTGGAGAAGCTCGATGTAAACGAAGAGAAGACCCGCCTGGCTCACCATCTCGATTATTTCATTGAGACCCTTCGCGAGGGTACCTCACAAGGCAAAAAACTAGGATTCATTGCCCAGGAGATCGGTCGTGAGATCAATACCCTCGGTTCCAAATCCAATCAGTCGGGAATGCAGCGCATCGTGGTAGAGATGAAAGATGAGCTGGAACAGATCAAGGAACAGATTTTAAACGTATTGTAACCAACAGGCAACTACGGGTGTGTATTGGTTGCAGCATATTCAGACAGAATGGCGAAACTGATTATCTTCTCTGCACCCTCCGGGGCTGGCAAGTCAACCCTGATTCGCTACCTGCTGTCGCAGGGACTGAATCTCCGGTTTTCGGTCTCTGCTACCAGCCGTGAGCCACGAGGCGAAGAACAAAACGGCAGAGAGTATTATTTCCTCACTCCTGAAGAATTCAGGCAACGTATTGCACGCAATGAGTTTCTTGAATATGAAGAGGTCTATGCCGACAAGTTCTATGGTACCCTCAAATGCGAGGTGGACCGCATACTTGCGGAAGGGAGCAATGTGGTCTTCGATGTGGATTGTGTGGGGGGACTCAATATCAAAAAAATTTATGGTGAACAGGCACTGAGTATCTTTATCATGCCTCCTTCAGTGGAGGTATTGCGTGAACGGCTCGAGAAAAGAGGAACCGATGCCCCTGAAGTAATTGAAAACAGGCTGGCCAAGGCGGAGTATGAGATGAGCTTCGCTCCACAGTTTGATGTGACAATCTGCAATGACGACTTCGACCGGGCCAAGGATGAGATATTGAAGCTGGTAACCAATTTTATAAAGGAGAAGTGATGTGGCGTAAAAATATTTCCCTGCTGTTTGCTCTCCTGCTGCCATTGATGGCGTTGAATGCGACCACCGTGGAGAAGGAGACCCTGCTGTTTGCAGTGAAAGAGGGTGTGGAGCTGAAGATGGATCTCTACCGGAGCGACTCCGCCTCAATCCTGCCCCAACCCTGCCTTATCTTTGTCTTTGGCGGCGGGTTCAAAGAGGGCAGCAGAAACGAAGAGAGCTACCTGCCCTACTACCACTATTTCGCGGAAAGAGGATTCACCGTGGCCGCCATCGATTACCGGCTGGGGATGAAAGGGGAGAAGGCACCCGGGATACTCAACTACAAGCCTCTGCTCAACGCGATCCATCTGGCTGTGGAAGATCTCTATGCCGCTACCAGCTACCTGTTGGAGCATGCTACCGAATTGCATATCGACTCATCACGCTTCATCATCAGTGGATCAAGTGCCGGAGCCATCACGGTACTCCAGGCCGACTACATGAAGCAGAACAATCATCTGCTTGCGAAAGAGTTGCCTGAAACATTCCGTTACGCCGGAGTCATCTCTTTTGCCGGTGGCATTTTTAGCAGCGAAGGGTTGCCATCTTACCACAAACATCCCGCCCCCACCCTCTTCTTTCACGGTACAGCCGACCGACTGGTGCCTTACAACAAAACAGGATTGTTCCAGCTGGGAATGTATGGCAGCCGGCAGTTGGTGAAACGCTTTCGTCAGGAGCGCTATCCTTTCACTTTCTACAGTATCGGGGATATGGGACACGAGGTGGCTGATTACCCGATGCAGGAGTATCTGCCCGAGATCGAACAGTTTATCAATGATCTGGTGCTCGACCGCAAGCAGTGGATGACCGAGATATATCACAAGGATCTGCTTCGACAATCAGACAACAGCACCACACCTGCAAACTACTATAACTGACATGCAGAAGTATTTGGAAAAATATCTGCTCCCGGTGGCCATGTTACTGGGCATCGCCTTTCATCGGCAACTCTCCATTCTCTCCCCCATCATCCCCTGGTTGCTGGCATTCATGCTCTTCATCACTTACAGCCGTGTTCGTTGGGCAGACATACAACTTACCCGCTTTCATTACATATTGCTGGCGATCCAGTACGGCGGAAGTGCACTCATCTACCTGGTGCTGCACCCCTTCAACGAAGTGCTGGCACAAGCTGCAATGATCTGCGTGTTGACCGCCACGGCCACCTCGGCACCGGTGGTTGCCGGCATCCTGGGTGGCAGCATCTCGATGACGGCAGCCTACGCCATTGTGAGCAACCTCTCGGTGGCATTTATTGCACCAATCTTCCTCTCATTGGTAGGAGAAAGTGGTGAGAGCGTCTCATTTGGCACCACTTTCTGGCACATCCTGCTCAGTGTGATGCCCATCCTGGTAGGGCCATTCCTGGCGACACTCATCATCCGCAAGAGCGCACCGGCACTCCACCGGAAGATCTATTCCGCACAGATCCTATCCTTCTATCTATGGGCTGCCGCACTCACCATTGTGATCGGGAACGTAACGCAATATGTAAAGATGCAGGATGATGGCAACTATACCCTGGAGGCGGTCATCGCTGTTGTCTCATTACTGATCTGCCTGGCACAATTCTTCTTCGGTAGAAAAATTGGTCGTCACTTTGGTCGTACAGTGGCAGGGGGACAGAGCCTGGGACAGAAGAACACGGTACTGGCCATCTGGCTCACTCAGACCTACCTCAACCCACTTGCCACCCTGGGGCCGGGTTTGTATGTGCTCTGGCAGAACCTGGTCAACTCCTGGCAGATATGGAAGAAGCAAAAAGAGGTCTTCAAGAGCCATCTCTGAGCAGGTTGATCAACAGCGTCTGCCACTCACGATATCCTCCATCACCCTGTTGGTACGGGCAGCTGTGATACCGCTACTCACCGGGAACGCTCCCTTACCGTTGAGGTAGTTTACAATGCTCTCAATAAGATAGTACTGGATATTCTCCGGATTCTCCTCAATGTACTCCTTCAGGCCTTCAGAAGTCTCCACCCGAATGGGGGTGAACATGAAAGTGGAGCAGGTGAGCTTGCCCCGTGTGCCTGTGAAGACAATCTGGTCGGTGGCTCCATGAGGCGGAGCGACAAAGCTCCAGTTGCCACTGCCGGGTACTCCCGAATGGAAACGGAATGCCGCCGTGACGCTATCCTCCACTTCATACAACCCTCCAACATTGGCAGTGAAACCGGCAGCACTGCTGATCTCCCCCAGCAGAAAATCGAGCAGGTCCAGTTGGTGAGAAGCAAGATCGTAAAAATAACCGGCACCGGCAATCTCTTTCATCACCCGCCAGGGCAGATGATCGCGATCATAATCATGCTGGTAGGGAGGGTTGGCAAAACGAATCTCAACGGTAGAGAGCTCACCCAGGGTACCCTCGCTGATCAGCTGCTTCACCCGCAGGAAATAGGGTAGCGTACGTCGGTAATAGGCGACGAACAGAGGCATACCGGTCTCCTGTGAGACACGATTCATCTCCAGACACTCCTCCCAGGTGGTTGCCATAGGCTTCTCCACATAGACAGGCTTGCCAGCTCTCATGGCGGCTATGGCATATTCCGCGTGAGACCCGGGAGGGGTGGCCACATAGACCGCATTCACCTGCGGGTCATGGATCAACGCCTCCGCATTGTCATACCAGGCTCCAATGCCATGTCGCGCTGCATACTCCTTTGCTTTCACACCATCGCGCCGCATCACCGCGACCACTTCCGATCCCGCTGCTTTTTGGAATGCAGGACCACTTTTCTTTTCTGTTACGGCTCCACAGCCGATAAAACCCCATTTTACCATGATAATAAGTTTATTACA
>WOYI011073773.1_pt1 | contig 41488 bp, 44 predicted proteins | sample 6423411 | NCBI WGS metagenome assembly WOYI01 (sample SAMN13441803, study PRJNA592873) | oil field metagenome | biome: oil field; feature: oil-well bore; material: oil-contaminated soil; isolation source: oil-contaminated soil from oil-well borehole | place: Germany: Wietze | collected 2016-10-18 ... | reverse complement strand
GAACATAAACGAAATAAAGATTGAAATTGTTACAAACTTAGAATACAATCTAAACAGAGGTGATGAAAATGATTATTAGGGAAAACTACTTAAACCTGTTATATGAATATCAAGACAAACCATTTATCAAGGTAATTACCGGCATGCGTCGAGTCGGAAAATCTGTCTTGATGGATCAATTTGTAGAATCGCTTAAAGCAAAAGGAGTTTCTGAAACCCAAATTTGTAAAATCAATTTTGAGTTGCCGACGAGTTTTGATATTACTGATTATAAAACGCTAACGCAAAAAGTTCTTGATTTTAGAGGGAAAAACCAACAAAGGATCTATTTGTTTTTAGATGAAATCCAGCGCGTTAAAGATTGGGAAAAAGCCGTAAATGGCTTTCATGCTTTAAACGCCTTTGATATCTATATTACGGGTTCCAATGCCAATCTGCTATCAAGTCAACTTTCGACCTATTTAGCAGGACGGTATGTGGAAATCAAGGTGCATCCCTTTAGTTATCGAGAATTCAAAGCGCTCCACGCCGAGAAACACTTGGATGAAAAAACGTATTTTAACCAATACCTCATCTTCGGGGGAATTCCCTCCATTGGCGTCTTTAATTTAGACTATGAATTATCGATGAATGCCTTGAGAGACTCCTTTAAATCGGCTTTTTTCAGAGATGTGGTCTTAATAAACCAAATCCGAAACACGATTGTCCTCGACCGATTGATTAACTATCTATTGTCCAACACCGGAAAAACTTTTTCGGCCTTGAGCATTTCCAATTTTTTCAAAGCGGAGCAAATCAAAGCCAGCGTGGATACCATTTTAAGTTATCTACAATACATTGAGGAAGCTTATTTAATCACGAAAGTGAAACGCCAAGATTTAAACGGCAAAGCCATTTTGAAAACGGATGAAAAGTACTATATTGAAGACCATGGGATTAGGGAAGCGGTGGTCGGTGGCAATCAACAAAGCATTGAACTCATTCTGAAGAATATTGTTTTTAATCAACTCATTAAGAAAGGCTACAAAGTCTATGTTGGGAAAAACAAAGAATATGAAGTCGATTTTGTCTGTGTCCATCCCGATAAAAGCAGAAGCTATTATCAGGTTGCTTATTTACTCGCTTCGGAAGAAACGAGAAAAAGGGAGTTCCGCTCCTTGTTATTGATCGACGACCAATATCCAAAATATGTTTTATCGCTTGATCAAATCAATTTTTCGGAGCAAGGCGTCAAGCACATGAATCTGATTGATTTTCTCAATCTTCCCGTCCAATAGCGTCACGGTCTAGCGGGTAAGAAAAAACTTGGTGATTCCAATCGAAGCTGGATATGGAAATAAACCCGCTCATCGTGCACTGGCAACCTTATAGATGCTTAATCGGTTAGGCTTCTATAACTGGAAACGACGAGGGGAACATCCTTCATTAATGTATTAATTGATATACCGCAAGTAACGAAAAAACCCATATTAGTGGCAAAAGCGAATTTTTAAATAAAATTCTATTACCAACTTATAATTGGCGAATACATATTTACAACGAAGAATATTGCCTCTAACATTAATTAAGAAACATTAAGTGTATGAACAAAAGTAGCATCTTATTAGCGCTTCTAGCAACCATATCGTTAACATCCTGCTATGAGGATGAAAGGTATTATTTTGCCTATGATGGTGTCGCAAAACTTTAAACATTGATTTAAAACGCCGACACCATTTATTTGAAGCGTGTTTTTAACAAAGACTCGCCATTTCCAGAATCGGGCATCGTCGTCGTAATGATGTATACGACGCTTGTTAATGAAATTAAAGAGATCGATTATTTTGCATATGAAAGTGAAACAATTTATTGTCTGGGTGTTGAAGCCGAAGCGATTTATTCATACTGAGAATATTATTTTGAGCTTGATGTAACTAGGATTAATAGTCACTTTGAATTCACGGATGATTAATGAATAAAAAGCCGCCTTAAAGTGGCTTTTCAATTGTCCTGAAAGTGCTTATGACGTCGTAATGAGCGCGAAATAAAAGAATAGTTAATTTTATCGAATCAATTGAAGATGATCAAATTTTTAGGTGGGCCCAATCGGCTGTTACTTATTTGCTTTCGGTTTGTTTAAGTAATGAATTATCTCTTACCACGGCCTCAATTAGCTGAGTTGGAACTTCTTGATAGGAATCGAATTGACGGTTGAAGAAGCCACTTCCTTGGGAGAGTACATGTAAGTTAGTTACGTAATCTAGAATTTCAACTTCGGGGACAAGGGCGACGATTTCTTGAATGTCATTGGCCTTTTCATCCATGCTCATGATCCGAGCCCGACGTTGATTCAGGTCATTCATGATGCTCCCTGTGAAGTCATTAGATACACTAATGGTGATCTTCATGATGGGCTCTAAGATTGTAGGTGAACATTTCATATAAGCTTCTTTAAAAGCAAGCATTGAAGCCATCTTGAACGCTAATTCGTTAGAATCAACGGGGTGATACTTACCATCTAGTAAGACGCCTTTCATTCCTAGCACTGGGAAGCCAGCGAGTAAGCCCTGGTTGACAGATTCAAAGAAGCCCTTTTCAACCGCGGGGATATAGTTTTTAGGAACGGAACCACCAAATATCTCTTCACTGAATTCATTCTTGTCACTACCTGAAGGTAAAAATTTCATTTCAACAACGCCATAGAAGCCAGAGCCACCCGATTGTTTAACATAACGGCCCGGCGCGGTTGCCTCTTTACGGATTGTTTCGCGGTAGTTGATCTTCGGAGGAACCACATCTACGCTGATTTGATACATGTTTTGAATGCGTTCAAGCACATACGCGAGGTGGGAGTTACTAAGACCACCGATTAAGAGTTGCTTAGTTTCCGTGTTACGCGATACTTCAAGAATGGGATCTTCGATTTGAAGTTTGTTAAGTGAAGAACCTAACTTCTCTTCATCTTTAGGATTCTTGACTACAACTGCTCGGTAATATACCGCGGTGGGATACTTGGCTCTTGGATAGGTAATTGGATTGTTCTTATCGCAAAGAGTGTAGCCGGTAGTAATGCCTTCTAGCTTCGCTAAAGCGACAATATCCCCAGCATATACCTTGTCGATTGGGGTTTGTTTGGCTCCGAAAAGAAAGAACATCTGCGACACTTTAAAGGTGTTTTGCGTATTCGGGCAATAAATTTCATCGCCTAAACTTAAGGTGCCCGACATTACTTTCACGATATTGGTGGAACCTTTGTATTGGTCTAACATTGTCTTAAATACATAGGCGGAGAAAGGATCGCTACTAATGGTATTTCTAACAATTTCATTACCATGATTGTCTTTAACCACATATGGTTTAAGTTCGTTTGGGTTAGGAAGATAGGTAATCATCATATCAAGCATCGTATCAAGACCAATGTCTTTAAGGGCGCTTCCCACAAGGATTGGCGTTAAATCACCAGCGAGGACGGCGGCGTGTAAACCCGTATTGATTTCTTCCTTGGTTAATGTTTCACCTGAGAAGAACTTCTCTAATAACGCTTCATCAGTCACCGCCACTTGTTCGGCGATGACATTATGGAGTTCCATAATCTTCTCTTTTTTATCATCATGGATAGGTTCTTCAACGCATTCGGTCCCGTTATGGCGTTTGGCCTTTAAAGAGATGATGTCAATGAAGCCATCAAACGTATCGAGCTTGCCAAGAGGATAGACGAAGCTAATCGCCGATTTGCCTAACTTTGTTTTGATGTTTTCTAAAAGTTCTTCATACTTGATCGATTCTTTATCGAGCTTGTTGATGAAGATGAAGGTGGGGACACCATGCTTTCTTAGAAAGTTATAATGTTTGATGGTTCCAACTTCCAACCCTTTTTGCGCATCGATGACAAGCACCGCGCCTTTAATCATGTCGAGGACACCGATGATTTCATAGACGAAACTATCGTTACCAGGTACATCGATTAAGTTAAGCTTATAACCGTTATATTCGATCGGGACAATCGCCATGTTGCAAGAAGATAAGCGGTTTTTCTCTTCGATAGTGTAATCAGAAATCGTGTTTTTGCGTTCAATCGAACCTTTGGGTGTCTTGTAGGCAAGTGCCGCTAATGATTCGACTAAACTCGTCTTACCGGACCCTTGATGGCCCAAGAAAATAATGTTGCGGATTTTTTCCGATTCGTAAGGCATATGTATATTCTCCTATTAATTATTTTTCTAGTTCGGCAAGTTTCTCTAGCGCTTTCGCAAAGATGACTTCGCGATCGCAATTGGTAACGTCAATGTAGTGACGCGGGAGGACTTGTTCCTCATTACGCCATTTCATCACGTAGTTTTCGAATTCGTCAACATCTTGTAGTGGATGGGTGAGATGGACCGGGTGGCGGTTTTGGTAATATTCTCGGTACATGAAGCGCTCATAGAGCACATCGATATCCCCGGTTAAGTAGAGGAGGATTACTTCGCATTGATGGAGTTCGCACTCCCGTTTAATTTTTTCTAATTCTTCTTTATGGAAATTGGCTTCGAGTATTACTGTTCCTTGTACTTTGGTGACGCGGTCAAGGATGTGGAGAAGCATTTTAAGAGCGGCGTTTGACAATTTCTTATTATCGGCGCGGTCGCTATACTCAATCTCTTCGCCGAGTAGCTCCTTAATGCCTTCCTTGGTAAAATAGGGGACTTTAAAATGGGTGGAAAGATTTTTGGCTAGCGTGGATTTACCGGACGCTAAATCGCCTGCGATTACAATAATGCGGGACATGTTATCATATGATCTCTCTCTTTTTATATTTGATTTATTCTAGCATGTATATATAAAAAAATTAATGATTGTTTGTTGATATGGCATTAAATGATGATTTTTTGTATTATAAGCAATGCAATCGCTTACAAATGGCGATTTGAACGATATTGGGCAAAAAATATCCCGAGTTCCATAATTGGAAAATTGATCAGTCACACATCAAATAACTAAGGTTGATCCCATCACTCCCGATTTCGGATGAAGCAGATATTAGAGTAAATCGAGATCACAAATCACAAAACACCGAACAAAATCGTCATAAAACACCGAATTGACTTTTATTTCTCCTCATGTTTTTGTAAAATATAGTCGAAGATACGCTATGGAAATTAATTATAAGAAAAGAATTATGGATAAGATTCTTAAAGAAGCCCTTGAAGAAAAGGGGGCGGTTTTACTACAAGGTCCTAAATGGTGTGGAAAAACAACGACAGCAAAACAAGTTGCGGGTAGCGTTGTTGAAATGCAAAATCCAAATCAAAGCGAACAAAATATTAAAGCGGCCATTAATACCCCATCGTTTTTCTTGAAGGGTGATACTCCGCGTTTAATAGATGAATGGCAAATTGTTCCTTCGTTATGGGATGCAATAAGATATGAAGTTGATGTTCGTGGTCAATTCGGCCAATTTATTTTAACAGGATCCTCGGTGCCGACCAAACGCGGCAACGATGGGCATTCGGGCATTGGTCGCATCAAAAAAGTAACCATGAGAACGATGTCTCTGTATGAATCGGGAGAGTCGACCGGAATCGTTTCCTTAAAAACCTTATTTGAAAATCCCACATCGATTGCGGGAAATAGTGCCGTTGATATTTACCAATTGGCCTTTTTGATTGTGCGTGGTGGGTGGCCTTTGGCAGTTGGCAAACCCGAACGTGTCTCCCTAGCGCAAGCTCGAGATTTTTACGAGGCGATAGTAGATAACGACATTCAAAGATTAGATGAGAATCGTCGGGATAAACAAAGACTTCGTATGCTCATGCGATCGCTAGCTAGAAATACGGCAAGTCCCGCGAAAATCACTACGATAAAAGATGATATAAACGCTCACGAAGGTCGTCCAATCGACGAAGACACCATACGGGATTATTTGAATGCTTTGGATAAGCTTTTTGTGACCGAGGATTTACTGGCTTGGTCCCCAAAGCTTAGGTCAAAAAGTGTGTTGCGCCAATCACCTAAACGTCACTTTGTTGATCCAAGTATTGCGACAGCCGCGCTTGGGGCTTCACCTGAAGATTTGTTAAATGATCTAAATACTTTTGGCCTCCTATTCGAGTCGTTATGCATTCGTGATTTGCGCATATATGCCGATGCGATTGATGGTAGTGTATTTCAGTATCGTGATTCTAGCAATCGCGAAATCGACGCCATTATTCATCTACGCAATGGTGATTGGGGCGCGGTTGAAATCAAACTTGGTCAAGAAGAAATTGAAAAAGCGGCGGCAAATTTACTTCAAATGGCCGCTAGAGTTGATGGAAGTAAATCAAAGAAACCTTCTTTCTTAATGATAATTACGGGCACTCAATACGCATATAGGCGTCCAGATGGTGTTTTCATTGTGCCAATTGGCGCTTTGAAAGATTAATATATTAATAATAAATCATTTTTTTGGGAGACATCATATGAAAAAACCAACTGAAGCAATACTAGAAAAACGCATCAAAGGTATCGTCAATTACCGAGCGGCGTTAGTGTATTATGCTCATCGAACGGGCAAAGATTTATTCTTGGAAGCCAAGAAGTTTAGTGGTGTTACCACACTTGCCAAACTTAATGTTGTCGACGTGGCTAGGATTGAATTTGAAGTCACATATACCGAAGGCAATCTTAAGATTTACGCCGTTAGTAAAGATACATTTACCAAAGTATGGGAAACCGGTGAATCGGTTAGTTCCTTTACATTAGAACAGGGAAAATACCGCCTCCGACTGGTGGGCGATTCCGCTTCATTTGATTTAAAGATGTCACTCGCGTTTAGCGCTTAAGAAAGACGTCATTATGCGTGCGATGAACGATGACGAATGTCGTGCAGCGCGATAGTTGTTTCAATGTGGGCGCGCCAACATATGTGCACGTCGAGCGGAGACCACCCAGTATATCCTTAATTGTTTCTTCAACTTTACCACGGTATGGTACATAAACCGTTCCGCCTTCAGCGGTGCGGTATTCAAATACTTCATTGAATTTTTTCTTCATGGCCGTGGTGCTACTCATACCATAAAACTGCACGAGCTTTTTCACTTCCACGATTTGTTTATTAGTGGCGCTATCAATCTTCTTAGTTAATATATGCTCTTCAACAATTTCCCCATGTCCTTCTTCATGACCGGCGAGCATCCCGCCCAGCATCACAAAGTCGGCGCCAGCGCCCATCGCTTTAGCGACATCGCCTGGGGTGGTACAACCACCATCACTAATGATATGGGCCCCCATGCCGTGGACGGCATCCGCGCATTCAATCACCGCGGATAATTGAGGATAGCCAACGCCTGTTTGAAGTCTCGTGGTACATACGCTTCCCGGGCCAATGCCAATCTTAATAATATCGGCGCCCCGTAAGACTAATTCCTGGGCCATATCGCCAGTGACGACATTGCCAGCAATCAAAACTCGTTTTGGGAACTCTTTACGAATCTTAGCGACATAACTTCCAAAATGTTCACTATAGCCATTGGCAACATCGATACATATAAATTGAATTTTGGGATAGGCTTTAATAATGGCGCATAGCCGTTTAAAGTCACTATCGCTAGTGCCGGTACTTACAGCAAAGTAGTGGGGATCAAGCAAATCGATATATGGTAAGAAGTCGGCGACTTCATAAGTTTTGATTAAGGCGGTGAATAGTTGCTCTTTTTGTAGTTCGAGAGCCATTTCTAGGGTTCCCACTCCATCCATGTTCGAGGCCATGATCGGAATGCCCAACCATTCGATATCCGCGTGTTTGAATTTAAACTTTCGTGTCAGGATCACATCTTTACGACTCTTAAGTTCCGATCTTTTAGGGCGGATTAAAACATCATTGAAATCGAGTTTCACATCAGCTTCGATTCTCATGGGGGTGCTCCTTCAATTATGGATCTTTAGTCACCATCATTATTATATGCATTAAGGGAGTCTGGTCCAAATCAAATTTACAGTTTTGTCATTAGGCAATTTCTATTCTTTTTCATTACTAAAAATATTTAGTAACTGGATGTTTTTGTATATGACTTCTTTTCCAACCCGTTCAGATTCAATAAATCCATGTGACTCTAGAAGTTTAAGATATTTTGTGGCCGTGGGTCGCGATATATCTAATTGTTCTTTAAAAAATGCATTTTTGGTGTAGAGATAACTAAACAAATGATTTACGATTTTTTCTGAATATATCGATGGTAGGCGTTTCTGCATTTCGAGTTTAGTGAGAGAAATTATGTCGTGTATCTTCATTATTAAGTCAATGGATTGATTAGCGGTCTCGTTGATACCATTCAATATGTATTTGACAAACTCATGAATCTCAATGATGTTTTTGGTACATGTTTTTAGAAGATCATAATACTCGTTTTTGTTGTCGCTTATATATTTTGAAAGGAACAGCACGGGATATTCGATTTTCTTTTTTAATACGAGGTATAAAATATTTAAAATTCGCCCCGTTCGGCCGTTTCCGTCATAAAACGGGTGAATGCTTTCGAACTGAAAATGAATCAAAGCCAAATTGATAAGCGGATCAAATTCATTATCTCCGTTAATGTATGTCTCTAGATTGCCAAGCATTTCTCTAATCTCGTTTTCGGATTGCGGTGGCGTGTGAACGATTTCTCCGGTGTTCAAGTTTTTGATTACGGTTCCTGGCAAGCGGCGAATCCCGCCCTTGGTTGGCTCTAATATTTCATGGATGCGGATTAGGGAATTAGTGCTAATAAAGCCCTCTTTTTGCAACTGAGAAAAACCAAACTCGATGGCCAACTTATAGTTAACAACTTCTTTTGATGGTTTTGACGAACCCTGTTTAATAATCAATTCCTTGAATATGTCCTCGTAAGTCGTGATGATGTTTTCAATGGCCGAAGAGTTTTTTGATTCGGTGACGCAAAGCAGACTCAAAATCACATTAGGGTTCGGTAAAAGTTTTGTCACGCCGTTTAATTTTCCGATACTGTGATTGGCGGCACTCAAAAGTTTTAAAATTTCGATTGTGTTTAGGTCAATCCCGAATGGCAATCTTTCCATGTTTTCAACTCGAGGAAAATATTTTAACTTTTCTTTCCTCATGATCATTTTAGCGGCATTGTTTTTCCTCGTCAAGCGTTAGAGGAAAGAAAATCACAAAAACTTTCCTCGAAGGCAAGTTGATTATTTAAAAATGTTATTTGATATTGTTACAACAAACTTGTATAGGATTGCTTATTATGGATAATTCGATAAATGATTACTTCGTTCGAAAGGGGATTAATCTTATAGAAGATTAGATGACTATCAATTATTAAGAAGCGATACCCTTGAAGTTTCAACAAACGATACTTTGGAATAACTCCAAGTTCGGGAAATTCATTTAATGACATAATGCCTTTTTCAATCTTTTTAAGATACTTATTTGTTGCTTCTCGGTTGCCAGTATCTGAAATTATGAAAGAGGCGCTTTCAAATAGATCACTTTTAGCGCTGCCGGTCATTTTTACGAGAAACATAGTTTATTCCTTGTTAAACGTTTTGTTGATTTCTTCAAATACGGATTTAGCATCAACAATGTCGCCGCGTAGCACATCATTATCGGCTTCCGCGAGTAACCGTAATAGCTCGAGTTCGGCTAACTGACGTTCATAAACTGTTTGATTGATTAATACAGTATCACCGCGTCCGTTGACGGTAATATAAATTGGTTTTTGCTCTTCCTTAGCTTGCTTTGATACTTCGCCATATTTGTTTCTTAAATCGGCCGATGGTCGAATGATGTTCATAAGGTAACCCCCATATATCGTTATTCTATCATTTAATGACTATTATGGCGCGTTGATTTTAAAGAGAATTCGTTTGTTTTTATTTTAGTTATGCTGTCTCTTTATTTAAGTAGTATTTTTTCAAATTTATCGTTTTTTCTTGATGGCGAGTATATATACTTAATAGTGTCTTTCTAAAGAAAGGAATCACCATATGCGTCATTTTGGCACTGTTGTTAGGGGCGTAAGAATGCCCGTTATTCAACAAGGAATGGATATTGTCGATGTTGTTACTAAGGAACTATTTCAAGCTTTTTTTGAAGAAAATGTCATCGTTCGCGATGGAGACATCATTGGCATTACCGAATCGGTGGTGGCCAGAAGCCAAGGTAATTACGCCACTAGTGAGCAGCTAAGCCTTGATGTTAGAAATAAGACGGGTGGCGGCACCCTTGGACTTGTTCATCCCATCTTCAGCCGTAATCGGTTCTTGGGTATCTTGAAGGCTATCGCTGGTTCATGTTCAAAACTAGTGGTAATGCTCGGATATCCCACTGATGAAGTTGGTAATGCCTTACTTGATATCGATACGCTTGAAGCACAAGGCGTCAATCCTTATGAAGATACCTTTAGTGAAGCGGAATTTAGAAAACGCTTTGGCGATAAGCTATTACACCCATTTACAGGAGTTGATTACCCAAAACTATATAAAGAAGCATCACCCAATATTGAAATCATCTTTTCAAATAAGGTGACCGATATCCTTAAATATACGGATACGGCTATTGTGGCCGATATTCATACACGTAATCATAGTAAATCCCTCTTAAAAAAGGCTGGAGCCAAGATAGTGCTTGGTCTAGATGATTTGTTAACCTCCAGTGTCTCCGGAAGTGGCTATAACGCTGATTATGGCGTGCTTGGCAGTAACTTCGCTGGCGATGGATGGTTAAAGCTATTTCCTCGTGATGGGCAAGTCATCGTGGAAACGATTCAGAAAAACTTCTTTGAAAAATACCAAAAGCATGTTGAAGTGCTCATCTATGGCGATGGGGCGTTTAAAGATCCCGTCGGTAAGATTTGGGAATTAGCCGATCCAGTCGTCGCCCCATTTTATACCTCGGGCTTGAAGGGCGTGCCTCATGAAATCAAGTTTAAACTTGTGTCAGATACCAAGTATGGGCACCTATCAAGCGAGGAAGCGAGTAAAGAAATACGTAAATACATAAAGGATAACCAGCCCCGTGATATTAATTCCCATGAAGCACTTGGGACAACACCGCGTCAGTTAACTGATTTGATTGGTAGCCTCTGCGACTTATCAAGTGGCTCAGGCGATAAAGGAACACCAGTTATTTATATCCAAGGTTATTTTGATAAATATTTCCATGAATAAATCCTCGTTTTTTTAAACAATGATATAATTGCTTACTAGAGGGAATTTATGAAATATAAAGCATGTTCATTGGCCGACCTAGAAATAATTGGTAAGATGAGCATTTTAATAAACGAACGTCCGCTTCTTGTGGTTGCTTTTGAGGGAAAGGCCTATGCGATGAATGATAAGTGTCCGCATAAAGGGGCGATGTTATCACCAGGCAAATATGAATCAGGCATCATCCAATGCAAAGAGCATGGCCTCCAAATTGATGTGCGCACGGGGAAAGTGGTTAATAACCTCAAATCAAAATTCTTGGTGCCCAGTGAAGCGTCACGTTCAATCAAAACATATGTCACAACGATAGAAGATGGTCAAGTCTTCATCGAAATATAAGGAGAAAATATGACATCAAAAGATTACCGCCGGAGAGCAGAAGAAAAGATTAATCCATTCATCACCAATGCCGTCATCATCTATTTAATATTCTTCGTGATTATGAGCGCTGTTAGCGGAACATTTATCGGCGCTTTAATTCTTTCAGGTCCCTTATCGTTAGGACTCATCAAATTTATCAAGGCGACTTATAACAAAGAAAAAGCTGACCTTGACATTCTATTCAAAGGGTTTGAAAACTTTGTGCAAGCGATGGTACTTTGGTTACTTAAATCAGTATTTGTGTTCCTTTGGTCACTATTACTATTTGTCCCCGGAGTAATTAAAGCCTTCGCCTATTCGATGAGTATGTATATTCTTGAAGAAGATCCAACGATGGATCCGATGCTGGTGCTCAAAAAGAGCGCAGATATGATGAAGGGCCATAAGTGGGCATTATTTTGTTTGTACTTCAGCTATATTGGCTGGATCATCCTGTCAATACTGACATTTGGCATCCTATTCTTATGGGTCAAGCCTAAAATGGATATGGCCCACTACGAATTTTATCTCGATTTAAAGACGGGTCGCCGGAGTGAAGTCGCCGATATTCGCGAAATTCGTTAATAAAAAGTAAAACTGCTTAGAAGGAGGCGAATCCCTCCTTTTTTGCTGCCTTTGGACGCTCGCAACCTCTAGTTGATAGAAAAAACAACTAACAATTTAGAAAAAAGGCCAAACGCAACTGTTCGTCGCTTATAATCGGGGTATAAGTATCTTAAAATGATGGTGTCAAGGAAGGAGGACACACACATGAAAGAAATTTATGGACACCACCACGAAGGTACGCAAGTTGGAACAACCCTCTCCTTGCTGCAACTCAATTGGCTGGACCATCTTGTCGATGCCGACATCGAACGTTTGAAATCAAACGGACAAAGCGAGGATTGATCAGTCAATCATCCACGTGCAATAACAAATATACAAGTCATTGGAGGACAAAAATATGAAAGAAAGTTTTGGAAGCCGGCTATCGCGTTTAAGAAAAGCGAAGGGCTTAACGCAAGAAGATGTGGCTGACAAGCTCCACGTCTCGCCACAAGCTGTGTCAAAATGGGAAACGGACTCGTCGTATCCCGACATTGATGGATTAGTAACCTTATCAGAAATATTAGGAGTATCGGTTGATGAGCTAGTTGGCAAGAATAAGGAGAATACAACCACCCTCGTTCCGGAAGAAGAACGACGCGACTTAAAACACATGGTTATCAGAATCACTGTCGATTCCACAGATGGCGACAAAGTTCGTGTAAACATTCCGGTTCCACTACTCAAAATTGTGATTGATTCGGGCATCGGCATGCCCCAAATTAATGGTAATGAATCATTAAAGAATATCGATTTCAAACAAATCATGGATTTGATTGAACAAGGCGTTATTGGTAAACTGGTGGAAGTGGATTCCGCCGATGGAAATCATGTCGAAATAGTGGTGAGTTAATGACCATCAAGGTTTATCCAAAATCTGGGCCTCACATTCGGATATGGCTTCCCATGGGAGCTCTCAAGTTGCGATTTGTCTACCGCATTCTTGATAAGAAAAGCCAAGGATCGTTTGATTTTACGACATTTGGCAATACGATGCCCAAAATAATTATTGGATTACGGCAATTTATCCGTCAAAACGGCCACTTCACTCTTGTTGAAGTAAAAAGCCACGATGGTGATTATGTGTTAATTCGTCTATAACCAAACGCTTAGACAGTAACGTCGCTTCACAGGCGGCTTTATTGTTTTATTTACGATATTTTGCTTAAATGTGGTTAAATTATTAATAGTCTAACCATGAATATTAAAGCAGTAAGCAGTTACATCTTTCTTTTAGAAAACAAACCATCGACTTCGTGGTGGCTCCACGTTGTTGATGCGTTTATTCATGCGTTGATTATCGCCATTTTAAGCATAGCGGCGATCGCCATCGTCACCTTACTAGCGTTTGGCTATGTCCCCATTAGCGAAGGCGGCGTTAATAATCCCCTCGGTACCATTCAGTATGTTTGGGGCAATGGTATCATATGGGTGACTCTCCCTGTCGCGTTAATCCTCATATTGATTAATTTAGTCAGATTGATTAAAACCAAAGATTCAAATAATTGGCTCGGCTTTGGAATATACGCGCTTCTGTTGGGCGCGTTGAATATAATGTTTTCTTATTTAGATTTAGTAGCCATCATGACCCCATGGTTCGCTTTTATGTAACGATCATGAAGCAATTCAAATTATCATTGTCGCTACAATTGCTAAGCGCCTTCTTCTCGCTATTAGGTATTGTGTTTTCTTTGTTTGTCCAAAACATCTTTGATGATGGGTGGCGTTCTCTGTTGTTTTTTACGCTTCAAAGCAATTTATGGATGGCGGTAATATTAATCATTTTCGCAATTGCTGAGATTTTGAAGCATAAAACGGGTACGTCGTTTATCAATCAAACGAGGTATCAAGTCAAATACGTATTGCGCACTTCAGTCATGCTAACTCTTTTGGTGTTTGGGTTTCTATTACTGCCATTTGTACCACCTTCTTATACAATCTCCATCACAAGTAGCAGCCTCCACTTCATTGCCCCCCTCCTTGCTTTAGCGGATTTCCTTATCCCCGATGGCCGTCTCACCTTAAAAAAACAATATTTATTGGACGCTAGTTCCCCCGTTTTACGACGTTCAATTTGTAATGGTTTGTGTGATTGCAGGCATCACCTTCCCACCCGATAACCAAACAGTACCGTATTTTTTCTTAAATTATGAAACCTATTGTTGGGTGGAAGTCAAAAATGGGAGTATTGGTGTTGTTGATTGGGTTATCATTATGATGGGATTAGTTCTTGGAATTGCCTTTTCGTTACAGAAACTAATTCAATGCGCTGAAGTCGCCGCAAAGAAAGACAAAGGAGCCCGTTATGGAAAATAGAAACGCCATCTTAATCGGTTTAGAGTTACCGAGCGACGATACATTTGAAGAATCGCTTTTAGAGTTAAAAAATCTCGCGCTAAGTTGTGACTATAAGCCCGTGGAAGTCATCACCCAGAAGGCTGATAAACCTACGCCTAGTTTTTACATTGGTCGTGGTAAAGTTGATGAAATTAAAGGGCGCATTGCTTCAATTGCCCCTGATGTCTTAATCTTCGACCAAGAACTTTCGCCGGTTCACTTACGGAACTTAGAAGAAGCCCTCGACATCAAGATTCTCGATCGGACGATGTTGATCCTTGAAATATTTGAACGAAGAGCAAAAAGCCAAGTGTCCAAGCTTCAAGTCGCCCTGGCGCACGACCAATATATGCTGCCCCGTTTAATTGGTAAGTATCAAGCCTTGTCACGGCAACGAGGTGCCACCGGCACGATTGGGGGTCCCGGCGAACAAGCATTGGAACTCGATCGTCGTCGTTTACGTGATCAAATATTGAAAAACCGCCGCTCGTTAGCAAAGCTAGTAACGCAAAGAAGGCAACAACGGAAGTTGCGAAGCGCCACCGGAATTTTCACCGTGGCCATCGTTGGATATACTAATGCCGGCAAGTCGACATTATTAAATAAAATGGTGGATGTCTCTCGGCTTAAACCAGATGAAACAAAACACGTTTATCAAGAAGATAAACTATTTGCAACCTTAGAAACGTCAGCACGTTTAATCGTATTACTCAACAACCGAAAATTTGTTGCCATCGACACCGTCGGCTTCGTTCGCAATATGCCGACACACCTCATCGCCGCCTTTAAATCGACATTAGAAGAAATAGCGGAAGCCGATGTGTTATTAGTCGTGTTTGATGGAAGTGACCACGAATGGAAAAAGCATCTTGATGTGGTTGAAGAAGTACTTGATGAAATCGGCGCTGGGGATATTCCTGGTATTTATGTCCGTAACAAGATTGATTTAATGGGGAGCCACTTACAAGACCAAGAATTTCCGACGATTGATGTTTCGGCCCTTTCAGGCGCGGGGATTGGGCCGTTATTATTAGGGATTAGTTACCTGATGGACGATCATTATCAAAAAGTCGTTTTAAGCGTTCCCTACGAATCAAATTATTTAATCGGTTCCCTCGAACTCGATGGGACGATTATTCACTCTGATTACGGCGAACAAGTGATTACAATCGATGTCGAAATTCCCAAGCAATTACTTTGGAAATATAAAGACTTTATCGTGTCGGTGGCAGATCAAAACACCTATCATCCGGCTTAATATTATTTGGTCGTCGTTTTTTGGAAGCCCTGGCGATTTTGGGCACCCCAAGATCCCGTTTCTTTTAATGACGCAAATGTTCCCTTGATGCGGTGAACGCTTATTAGTTGCCGGAAACCGAAGTTTTCCAAGCAACAGAACAAGATTAAAATAAACATTTCTTTGATTGAATAGAATGTATTTTTCCTTTCGGCGATAAATAGTGAAAATAGCGAGATCACAAGCCCAAAGGCAACCGTGACGGTGAATAGAAGAATCACAAGCGGAACATTTAGGATTCCGAGTATAAGGCCCACTAGCAGCGCCAGATAGCCTATCGTTTCGATGAAAGGTCCCATCATTTCAAACACGAAGAAGTAAGGGAAACCAATCATGGCCGGTTGTTTATAACGTGGGTTTAATAGAATGCGCCGGTGATAGCTCAGGATATCGAGGAGTCCTCGTTGCCACCGGTTGCGCTGCTTTAGTAAACTCTTTAAGTCGGCCGGTAGTTCGGTATAACAGCTGGCGTAATGAACATACTTAACACGATATGGTTTTTTGTCCTGCAAAGCTTGGTAAGTTAAACGTACAACGAGCTCCATGTCTTCGCCAACCGTATCCTTCTTGAAACGCCCCATCATCGTCAAATAGCCACCCGTGGAGATTAAATCATCACGTTTGAAGATGCCAAAGGCGCCTGAAATTATCAATAATGATTTTAATGACGACCAACCAATGCGACCACTGGTGAAGGCGCGTAAGTATTCGAGCGTTTGGAAACGGACAAGCGGTTGTTTTCCGAGCCCGCTTTTTTCAATCTTGCCGCGATCGACAATTGAACCATTGACAGGAACGATATTTCCACCAAGGGCAATGTGGGGCTCGCTATTGTCGAGGGTGACGCTCATGAGTTTCAAGAGGGCCTTTTCTTCGAGTAACGAATCAGCATCGATTCCGCACACATAACCACCCTTCGCGGCATTAATGCCCATATTCAAAGCATCGGCTTTACCGCCATTTTCCTTATCGATGACGATGAGGTTAGGTATTTTTGGATTGACATAAACGCCCCTTAACGGCTTTGTGGCAAGGGGCATCATAAAGAATGGATGTTTCCGTTCGAGTTGGAAGTGCTTGATTAATACATCAATCGTATGGTCCTTTGACCCATCGTTAACAACGATGACTTCATATTGGGGATACTTAAGATTGAGCAGTGAAGTGATACTTTCGACGATGCTTAACTGCTCGTTATACGCTGGCGCGATGATTGAAATACGTGGAAGTAAGTCATGCTCGAATAGTAAGGGGGCTTTTTTTATGTGCCACAATCGGTCGCTTGTGCGTGCGCCCCAAAGCGATATCAACAAAAGTACTAAATAGATGCCATTCGCGGTCATGAAGTAAACGACGACCGCTTGGTTCATGGTAATGATATATGTTGTGACGGGGAGGCTACTCGCTAACATCTCGTTAATGCCAACCGCAAGCGTTAATAACGGGAGGAACAATATGGAAACGATAATCCACCGGATAATCCATCTTCGCTTACCCCGATCGACGGGAGCTTTTTCACGCGTGCTTTGCGGGCTCGGCTTTTTAAGAAGACCAAGTTGTCGCAGGATGTCTTCGTGTAAAAAGATACTTAATTGATCGAGCACATAAGGGTCGTTCGATGCGTGTTTTTTTAGATGAGGCATTAAGCGGGCGATAATGCGTTCGTCGCTATTTTGATTCATGAAGTCAATTAGGTCTTCGACGATATGCATTTCTAACATTTGATCGATGATGGTGCCAATATATTGAAATTCATCTTGGCGCATGCGCACGATTAAATAATCGATATGATGGCTTAATACTTTAGCGATGCCTTTTTGTTGGGCACTTCGTTTGACTGAGGGATAAAGTGTTAATATTTTAAGAAGCAACGACTTATCATCAAAGATGATGTGCGACAGGGAGTTAATGCGTTCGTTATCGAACTCGTCGCTCCCCAGTTCATCAATCAAAAAGGTGACCATTTCTTCATCGACCTTGCTCGAGGTGGCTCTTAGGGCGAATTTTCGCACAAGTGGATTTTGATGATGCAAGTATTTAACGTCTCGTAACATGACGGGATGTTGTAACACCAATGCTTCAAGCGCGGTTTGGTCAAGATGGCGATATTCCTCTTTTTCAAGAAGGTTAAAACAGTACTCGCCTAGCCGCGGATCATAAACATATGTGGCAATATTTAGCAACAAGTCGATGACTTCGGGACGCGAATCATCAAAATATGGCAGCAATAATGGCTTTATTTTGTAATATCTGTTTTTAAATAAGGTGGCAATCCAATTGATAAATTGCGGTCCACTACTTTCAAGAGTCGCTAGAATAAATGCAATATCGCGCGAGTTAAGTTCATCAATTAATGCATAGACAAGCAGGAAGCGCACCGCGGGGTCGGGCTCGATATACAATGTCGCGCGCAGTTTATTGATGGATTTTTCAGTCTTCAGAGCCGCCACATAACTTATTGCTACTTTACGGATTGACCTTGAGGGATGATTCAAATAGCGAAGTTGCTTTCTTGTGAACGGACGATGGATTAAATCGGCTATCACCCGTGAGCGAATCGAGGGATCGAGTTTAATCTGGGTTTCAATGTCTAAAAAAGCATCGAAAAAATGACGGATGAATAACGGAAGCTTTGTGGGAACGCCATCATAATAACGGGCATAGAACAAATCGCGCGCCCGCTTTTGGCGGTTGCTTTCGCCATGGTGATAAATCGAAAGTCCGATAATGGAAAGGACCAATATCGCAATAACACCAAGAAAGACAAACAGGATTAACAAAGCTTGATCAATTGTCATAACGATGCTTGTCTTCGTGTTTTGAGTCGGGCAACATGGCCGATGAGTTCTTCAGGGATGACGGGCTTTTCGAGCATCAGGTCGATATCTAATAGATTTGCTCGGCGAATGTTGGCAACCGTCTTGCTGTGACTGACGATGATGAAAGGAATGTTGGCATAAGTTTTAGTTTCGTTGAGCGTCTGTTTAAAGGCGAAACCGTCAATTTTTGTCAAATTGATTTCAGAAATGATGATATCGATGGAGTGCTTTTCAAGTATTTCCATTGCTTGAAGCACATCTTGGGCCGTGATCACATCGTACTTGATGCTGGCAAAAATGCGCGTCAACATGTTGCGGTTAATATCGTCTTCATCGATTAGAAGAATATTTCCTGCGAAATCCGGAGTTCCGCTTGTATGACGATCGCTAATTTGCCCCTTACCTTTTGATGTTGCCACCTTAAGGCGACCTTCTAATGTTTGCATTGCCTGGCGAATTTTATCATCAATGACGGACACATCGATCTCATCGCTTGTGAACAGGGCACTTGCAAGACTGACTTTTTCAATAAATAATTTGGATTCGGCCACGGCGTTACGGATTTTAATCGTTGTGGCAAGAAGCCGCTCGGTAGTCGTTTCTTTTTGGTACAAAAGCAAGTCGGGGCCATTGAGTTTGAAAAGGACATCATCAGATTCCTTTAATTGGTTGATTAAATAACTTAAATGGCGTAAAGATTCGTCACCGGTAGCTTTGCCATACTTTTGATTGATAGCCACTAATTGGTCGATGCGCACCATGAGTAAACCGCGGACATAGGGAGGATGGGGGTCGGTCTGAAAATCAGCTTTTAGAACATCGAATAAATGTTGTTCATTAAATAAACCAGTATTGGCGTCCCTCAGTAACGACGTCGAGGCTTGACGCATCCTGGCTTCAAGTTGTCCGATTTGCTGTTTCAAAAGCCGTTTTTCTTGTTCAAGCGCTTGCATCTCTTGTTGGATTTCCACCATCTTGGAGTTATAAATGGCGGGGCGTGTCAAACCATATTGATTTTGATAGAGGCTTACCAGTGGTTCAAGAAGGGCGAGAATCACCCCACCTTCGACGGCGTATAAGTGTTTAAATATTTCGTTATATAGTTGATAGCCAGAATATGCGGAAGTGCTAATTTCTAGCGTCGTGTCGTTGATTGTAAAGGGACTATCCTTAAATAAGTTAAACACATGGTCTTTATCATAAGTTTTAAGCAAGGTAACGATGAGGTGATTTGATATCTCAAGGTAGTTAAAATCTTTTTGTCCCTTAGCGTCATATGTAAACACGTTGCGCGTGTTATAAAAATCAAGCCGAAATTCTTGCTCAATGAGAGGCGGAACTTCTTGTGCTAAATAGTGGTTTCCAAATGTGGGAAGAATTGCTTGAAGCGGGAGGTGAGTAATGCGCCGCAGTGGTTCCTTTAGGTACTCGCTACTTGGCATCGTCATCTTATGGAAATCGAATAGCGCTTGGTGTCTTTCTTCCTTATTAGATGGATCGTTCACATTCAATGAACTGAATAAAACGCTAGAAAAAAGAATGCCACTTGTGACGTGGTAGGTCATAAACATTTGCGGATGGGGCAAAAATGCCATTGGGATGAATTTAAATGCTAATGACCCTTCAATGTAAAGTTGCCGACCAAGTTCATCGATGGTGATCACTTTCAGCGATGGAAAAGCGTCAAGAAGCGGGCGCGCAAAGAAATATGTCGTGATTATGGTGCCATGGAAACCCAGCTCCATTAAACGATTAATGACTCCGCCATGATTCAGTGACACCATTTGAACGATGAAAAACTCAATGGCTTCGATATTCGTATCATTTTTTAGTTTTTCAAGCCAAGCATCAAAATACATTAATGGAGGAATTTCGATGATGACGTTATGTTTCCGCACATCCATGAAAAAACAGTGATAATCACCAAATACCGATGAGGGAAATGGCCCCAATAATTTTACTTTTTCCTGTAAGTTTGTTTCGTTCAAATTCGCGACCTGCCTTAATATTATCTAGTATAACAGGCGAATATATTAAGAAATAAGTATGTCAATAGTAATTATGGGCATAAAGTTGTTAAAATAAAAATGAATCAGGGCACTTATGACAATTGATACCATTACGATTATTCTCTTCATCACGGTAGGCAACCTCCTAACGGGTAGTTTTGTTTTTGCCGATATATTCAAAAAACAAAACATTGAAAACAGGATGGCTTTCGTAATTATTAACCCTCGTCTATCAGCGGTTCGGTCCCTCATATTGCTGCGCGATGAGGGCATTCCCGCCAATACCATTTATTTTGACACCTCTTATCGCCCGGTCGCTTTAGGTTTCTACGACGCCAAGAAAACGGACAATGGCACTTGGAAAAGGGCATTGTTCGAAACCAAATAAATATATGAATAACCGCAATCGCCTCTACGGGGTGCTAGTTAATACATGGGCTCTCCTTGAAAAAACATATCATCTTCACCCCATCATTTATGGCTCACTTGGGGTGGAACTAGCGCTGGAGCATGATTATGATGTTCATGATATTGACCTGATTATTCCTGATTCCCACTTTGATGAAACAAAATTAGCAACTCTTTTTGTTAATCAGGGGTATGAAATTATTGCTCGAAGCTACTTCACTGTTCGAAAAAACGACATTGACGTCGAGATTTCACGATTATCATACTGGGAAAATGTCGCCCGTTTTTGTAATGTCAAGCCGATTGCGTTGACTTATGAGAACACGATTTTACATGTTCTCGACATCCCCAATTTATTACGTCTTTATGAATACTTACTAACTGAACCTAGCCGTGGCGGATTTAAAAACGAGCGCGATGAAGTTAAGGTAAAACACCTTCGCGCCAAGATGATGGGCATAGCATTTCAAGGGACACCGCTATGACCAAGCGCCCGAATTTCAAAAAAAACAAAGTCGATTGCGGCAATTGGCGCTTATTGCCCATCAGAGGCACGATTCAAATTATGGGCATTTATGTGGTGTTGGGCGTCGCTTGGATTTTTTTATCCGACAAAGCGTTGATGTTATTTTTCCAAGACCCACGCATCATTGAAGATTTGCAATTAGCTAAGGGCATTTTTTATGTGGTTATGACCGCGGTTTTGTTTTATTTCATCATCAAAAAACGCATGGTTTTATATGTAGAAGCAATCGCCAAATTACAAGAATCAAATCGCGAAATCGGTATAAGCAACGAGCGATTACGGCAATATGAGCGCCAGTTATATGATTTGGCCTACACCGATGCCTTAACAGGATTACCAAATCGCAATAAGTTAAGGGCGGTCATCAATGAACATATCGCTCAAGGAAACAATGCGCTATTGGGGATTGTTTATATTGACATCAATGATTTTAAGACGATTAACGAAGTCAAAGGATTTGACGCCGGCGACCTGTTGATTACGACGATGACTCGCGACCTTTTAAACATTGCGGTCGCTCCCCATCAAGTGTTCCGCTATTCTGGGGATCAATTTGTTATTCTCCTTCGTGATTTAGACACGCGCCAACACATGGGACAAGTCGTACAAAGGTATACTAAAGAAGTGCGCCGCTCGCTTGCCATTAATGAAGATGAATATTTCTTTTCGGTATCGGTGGGGATTGCGACTTACCCACATGATGGAAAAACCTACGAAGATTTGTTGCAACGAGCCGAAATCGCCTTGCAAGTCTCCAAACGTCAAGGACGAGGAGTGGTCGTTATTTATGAATCGTCTTTCGCCAAACAAATGGCGGACACCATCGAATTGACCAACATGCTTCATCAAGCGTTGCTAAATAACGAAATGATGGTCTATTTCCAACCGATTTGCGATGTGAAAAAGCAAAACATTTATGCATTTGAAGCCCTGATTCGCTGGAAGCAAGAAAAATTGGGGTTTATTCCCCCGCTTAATTTCATTGATACCGCCGAAAAGTCGGGCCAAATTTTCGATTTGACGCGATTTGTGATTGAAAAGGCATTTATGTTTCATCAAGCGATCCATGATAAATTCAAACGCGATGTTTCGATCTCAATCAACTTGTCCTCTAAATTGATTTTGACTCCAGAATTCATCGTCATGCTCAGAAAACTAATTGCGAACTACAAAATCAAACCGACCTTTTTCATTTTTGAAATTACCGAATCGCTTTTGATTGAAAATATCGAACTGGCCATCGAAAGGATGGTTGCCCTGCAGATGCTGGGCTTTAAGATCGCTCTAGATGATTTTGGAACAGGTTACTCCTCACTAACTTACCTGCAACGCTTGCCATTAGACATCTTAAAGATCGATCGTAGCTTTATCATGTCCATGGATGAGCAGACGACCTCCTATCCATTTTTAACTTTCATGATTGAACTCGGGCACTCGCTCGGCTTACAAATCGTCGCCGAGGGCGTGGAAACCGCTTATCAAAAACAGAAATTGATTGAGTTCAATATCGATTTGGTGCAAGGTTATTATCATTCGAAACCGATACCGATTGATGAGGCGCTTTCGTTTGTCGAAGCACATCCTGACTGCTAACCGATGAAGTAACCATCAAGCGGCACATCATAGTGTTGGTGCAAAGAATCGTCAATCAGCTGGAAATCATAAATGACAGCCATGACATGCGGCGGTCTTATTTTTGCTAAAAAGCGATCGTAATAGCCTTTGCCAAAACCAATGCGGTAATATTCATTATCAAGTGCCACCGTGGGAACGAGTAATAAATCAATGTCATGATCGACATATGAACCAGCGACTGGTTCCATGATTCCAAAAGAACTCTTGATGAGCAAAGTCTTAGAAGTGACTTCAATGAAATGAAGTTCATCGCCAATAACTTTTGGTAACGCTAGATGCTTATTCGTTTCTACGAGTTTCCACAAATCCACTTCTTTTCCAAGGGGATAATAAAGGGCGACCATTTTTGCATTAATAAAAAATGGATGTTCTTTTATCATATTGGCAATGACGCCGCTTCTAGAAGCAACTTCAGATTCGCTTAAAGCGTTTCTTTGGGCCAAAATAAGCGAACGGATTGATTCTTTGGAATTCATCGATAATCCTCATATATATATTAGAGATATTTATCGATTATATAAATATCAAGCCTCGATTAATTATCCAATCGTGCAAGAAAGCGCGATTTAGTTTATGATTAGATGAACCAATTATTTATCAATACAAAAATACATAGGAGTCTTTTCAATGGAAAACAATCAAAATCGCATCGCTTTATTAATCGATGCTGAAAACGTGCCCGTCAACAGAATGGAATCCGTCATCAAAGAAATGGCCAAGTATGGAACGGCAATTACGAGTCGCTTTTATGCTGACATCAAGGCCATCAGCGATGATTGGCGTCGCATTTCTTCCGAATTTGCCATTCGACCAATCCATCAATACAATGTCGCTGTTAAGAAAAACGCCGCTGACATGGCCATGAGCCTTGATGCCCTTGAGATTATGAACCAAGGCCTTGTCAATATGTTTATCCTCGTGACATCCGACAGCGACTTCACGCCATTAGTGATTAAGCTTAGGGAAAAAGGCGCTATCGTCGTTGGCATTGGCGATCAAAAGGCGAGCAAGGCGTTTGTGTCTTCTTGCAATGAATTTAAATATTTTGATTATCTACTCGATGGCGAAAAAGCCGAAGATATTTCCACGAGCGATCTTGAAACGACGATTAGGGGCCTCATCATTGAAAGTGGCACCGACGGGAAAATCATGCTTAGCTCGCTGGGTAACTTATTAACGAACCTTCAATCGGACTTTGATCCCCGAAGATATGGGGCCCGGAGTTTATCAAAATTAATCTCGACGATTAAATCGTTTGATCTTGTGCTCGAAAACGACCGGCTGATGGTCAAGATTGTCGAATCAAAACGGGATCAGGAAATCTCCGAGTTTATTATTGCCAAAATAAAAGCTTCCAAAAACAAACGAATTACTTTGCCGGAGATGAAAATCCTGCTTGAAAAGAAATTTAAAAGTTTTTCAATTGAAGATTATGGATTTAGCCGCTTTGGCAAATTCATCGACAGTCTCGATGGCGTCGATGTCGATAATAACGCTGTCGTATTGACTTTAAAAGAGGAAGAAAAATAGCTGACAAATTAGTTTTTTCGTTGGCGACCCCACGTTTCTGAGGCCGCTTTTTATTTTATTTGATTTTGAGTTAAACCGCTTGACAATAACGGGCGGATGAATAAAATATTATTTGGTAGCACTCAAAATGGTAGAGTGCTAAGACAGTAACAGGAGGTCAGTTATGATAAAACCATTAGAAACATATGTCGTGCTTGAACTTGAAAAAGAAGAGCGCACCACGAGCAGTGGCATCATTCTCACATCGGAGTCCAAAGAAAAAAGTGCCATCGGTAAGGTGGTGGCGATTGGGCCCAAAGTCACCGGTATTAAGGTGGGCGAACGCGTCGTTTATGAAACGTATTCGGGCACCAAAGTCAAACTTGGCGAAGTCGAACGCCTATTAGTTAAAGAAGAACATGTGTTAGGCATTATCGAATAAGGAGGATAAATCTATGGCAAAAGAAATTAAATTTGATAAAGACGTCAAGCAAGCGTTATTGAGCGGAGTCGACCAACTGGCAAACACCGTTAAGATTACACTTGGACCAAAAGGGCGCAATGTCATTATTGATAAGGACTATGGCGCGCCGATTATCATTAATGACGGAGTGACGATTGCAAAAGAAATTGAATTGAAAGACCGCTACGAAAATATGGGTGCCCAGTTAGTGGCCGAAGTAGCTAGCAATACTAACGAAGTGGCGGGCGACGGCACCACGACAGCAACCGTGCTTGCCCAAGAAATCATCCATCGTGGCTTCAAAGCTGTCGATGGTGGAGCTAATCCCGTGTTTGTGCGGGAAGGTATTGAACGCGCTGGAAAAGCCGTGGCTGATAAGCTATTAGAAAAATCACGCCCTGTGGCCACTAAAGAAGATATCGAACATGTAGCCGCCATATCGGCAAATTCGAAAGAAATCGGTCACATTATCGGTGAAGCGATGGAAAAAGTATCCAAAAACGGCGTCATCAATGTCGATGAATCAAAGGGTTTTGACACGACGCTCGATGTTGTTGAAGGGATGCAATATGATAAAGGCTATATCAGCCATTACTTTGTTAGCGATCGCGAGAAAATGGCAATCGAACTAGAAAATCCCTACGTTCTTGTGACTGATTACAAAGTATCGACGATTCAAGACATATTGCCAATTCTTGAACAAATTGTAAAATCCAATAAAGCGTTACTAATTATCGCTGACGATGTGGAGACTGAAGTCACCAATACTTTAATTGTCAATAAACTTCGGGGCACTTTCAATGTCGTGGCCACCAAAGCGCCGGGCTTTGGCGATAACCAAAAAGAGCAACTTGAAGATATCGCCATTTTAACGGGGGCGAAATTCATTGCTAAAGATTTGGGCTTGAAGTTAAACGAAACGACGATGGACGATCTGGGCACGATTACGCGCGTTATTGTTAAAAAAGACACGACGACATTAATAGGTGGTCACACCGCGAGTGAAGAAGTCGCTTCGCGCATTAAAGAAATCGAAGCGCAGCTTAAAAACGCCAAAAGCGATTACGATAAAAAGAAATTTCAAGAACGCCTTGCTAAATTAGGCGGTGGCGTCGCCGTCATTAAGGTGGGCGCCATGAGCGAAACCGAACTCAAGGATAAAAAACTTCGGATCGAAGACGCTTTAAACGCCACGAAAGCTGCGGTCCTCGAAGGTATTGTTCCTGGAGGTGGTTCCATTCTTGTGGAAATCCAACAAGAACTCAAACAAACGCTTAAAGACGCTAATACCGATATTCAAAGAGGCATACAAGCCGTTCTCGATTCATTGACTTCACCGGTTTATCAAATTGCCGAAAACGCTGGATTCAATGGTAACGACATCGTTGAGGAACAAAAGAAACAACCCAAAGAACATGGCTTCGATGCGCTAGCGGGACAATGGGTCAACCTCTTAACAGCGGGCATCATCGATCCTACTAAAGTTACGCGCAGCGCCGTTCTTAATGCTAGCATGATTGCCGCCTTGTTCATCACAAGCCAAGCAGCCGTGGTCAAACTTGAAGAAGCCAAACCAGCGACGCCGCCAATGCCTGAATACTAATAATAGCTTAATAAATATTCTAAGAAACTCTGGTTACCTCCAGAGTTTTTTTGTTGAGCATATCGTTTGAAAACATTTCTAATTCGAAATATATTTATGGTGAGGAAAATAGTATGACCGATTTAAAAGGACTTCATCACGTCACGGCGATTACTAGCAGCGCCGAAAAAATATATGAGTTTTTCACCTTTGTGTTAGGACTTCGTCTTGTTAAGAAGACAATCAATCAAGATGATATCAACGCCTATCATTTGTTTTTTGCCGATGACCGAGGCAATCCGGGTACCGATGTCACGTTTTTCGATTTTCCTGGCAGTGACAAAGGCATAAAAGGAAGCGATGAAATTTCGCGGATTGGCTTACGAGTTGCCGATGATAGAAGCATCGAGTACTGGAAAAAGCGCTTGGAAATTAAGGGTGTCCGGCACGATGATGTTATGACAATATTTGGAAGAAAAGCAATATTCTTTGTCGATTTCGATGGGCAACGCTACGGCCTCTTTTCTGATGAAGGGATTCAAGGAGTGGCCCAAGGCATGCCATGGTTTAAAGGCCCGATACCGAATGAATTTGCCATCATTGGACTAGGACCCATTTTCATTAATGTATCCAATGTATTGTTAATGAAAGACATCTTAACCACGCATCTAAAGATGCGCATTGTTGCTGAAAGTGAATTATATACGCTTCTAGAAATGGGCGAAGGTGGCAACGGCGCTTCTGTGATTATCGAAGATGGAAGTGCTATTAACTCGGCCATTCAAGGATATGGAAGCGTTCATCATCTCGCTTTTCGAATCGAAAATCGTCGCGAACTCGATGCGTGGACCACTTATTTTAATTCATTACGGGCGCCCAATTCTGGATTTGTCGATCGGTTTTATTTCCAATCATTATATATGCGTCTGTATCGCCCCATCTTATTTGAATTGGCTACCGAAGGACCCGGTTTTATTGATGATGAAGAAGGTTATGAAATATTAGGAGAGACGCTGGCCCTTCCACCACGCTTCCGTTCGGTTCGGCAACAAATTGAAAAATCAGTTCGTCACATCGACACTACAAGAAGCCACCACACCTTTGAAAAGGAGTATTGAGTTATGAATCAGGATTTAAAAACAATTACCATCTTATTTAGGGCTAGCCACCACATTGAAGAGGTGGTCAAGCAAGAAGTGCAAGCATTTGGATTGAACCTAAGTGAGTTCATGGTGCTCGAAGTGTTGTTTCATAAAGGATCCCTACCCGTAAATGCCGTCCTTGATAAGGTGCTGATTCCAAATTCCAGCATGAGCTATGTAATTGGTTTATTAATGACCAAAGGATTAATCATTAAACAAAAAGACGCCTTTGATAAACGCGTTTACGTGCTTCACCTAACGGAAGCGGGCAGTAGCTTAATTAACAAAGTGTATCCCGCGCATAAAAAGAAGCTCAAAGAAATCTTAAATCTTCTCTCAAACGAAGAGGAAGAAACGCTTCAAGCATTGCTAAAGCGGATTGGCAAGCAATAGCGCTTAATAGTCGATTACGACAAATTGGTCTTTGGCGGCACCGCAGATGGGACACTGCCAACCATCAGGAATATCTTCATACTTTGTTCCAGGTGGCAAACCGCCATCAGGGTCGCCTTCAGCCTCATCATAAATATAACCGCAAACGGTGCAACGATATTTTTTCATGTTTGATTCCTCTTTTATATTTTAACAAGATAGCAATTAGTTTGCATATGAAAAAATGTATTTGCTTTTATCATAAGAGATAATTTGTTAGAATTACAAGGCATATAAAATTCGAGGAAAAGCCATTGAAAAGGATTACATCATTATTATTGATCGTTGCCACGATTACGCTATCGGGATGCGCTTCAAGCGCGACAAGTATATCCCCCACTAGCGAAGATTTAAATTCTGAAATCATCGCACTATCGAGTGCGACAACATCAGTCGAGTCAACTTCCATCATTTCAACAACATCAATTGCGATATTATCAAGTGAATTAAGCACGAGTGTAAGTGAAGTCGTTTCTTCAAGTTCACTAAATGAAGCGGCGATATTATTTCCCACGATTACCATTGTGTCTAATGCGCCTAATTATTACACTTCGATTTCCGACTCATTAACGGGAACAAGCTTAAAAAACGCTTTGAATTCACTCATTAGCAGCGGTGTGTCCACAAGTTACGCTTGGTCCAGGTTCCAATCGGCAGATCAATCGCTCAACGATACAAGCAAAGTATTAACGATTTATGCACGTTATGAATATTCAAAGACCGCAACAGTCGGTTCGGCTGCAGCTCCTAATCAATGGAATCGTGAGCATACTTACCCCGACTCCAAAATAACGGGGGCCGCTGAAAGCGATAATCATCACATATTCGCCGATGACTGGAAAACCAATAGCATCCGCGGCAACAAACCATTTGGCCTTGTACAACATTTAGACGCTAACAGGGTCATCGATTCTGGCGGTCGCCACAATGCAAACTATAGTAACAATACCTTTTTTGAACCAAATGATGCCGCCAAAGGCGAAGTCGCGCGGGCGACTATGTATATGAACACGATGTATGGTTATCCGCTTGAAGGGAACTTCCAAACAGCGGAATTAGCCGTCTTATGGGCCCTCAATTATCCGGTTGATGACTGGGCCATGATACGTAATAACCGCGTTTATACCAACCAACATAACCGCAACCCTTATATCGACAATCAGGCATTTATTTGCAAGGTTTATGGAAATACCACGGCAAAAACCACGCAAATGTGCGCTAATTATTTATAATTAATTAGGGGACAACTATGAAAAAATCATTTGCCAAGACGCTGGCGGCAGCCCTATCTATTTTAAGCATGTTAACATCGTGTACATCATCGATTCCCATTTCATATAACGAACCGCTTGAAATTCCAAGCAAATATCGCACCTATTATCAAATACTCGTTTATTCATTCGCCGATAGCAATGATGACGGCATTGGCGATTTTAAAGGCATCGCCGATAAGCTTCCTTATCTTCAAGAATTGGGAGTTAATGGCTTATGGTTATCACCTGTCAATGAATCGACATCATACCATAGTTATGATGTAACAAATTATTATGGTATTAAGTCAGTATATGAAGTTGGCGGGTATACGTTTGAAGATTTAATTCAAGATGCCAAAGCCGTAAATATCGCCATCATCATGGATCTTGTGATTAATCACTCGGGCCGCGATCATACGTGGTTTGTGACAGGACTTGGTGCCTTTAAGAACAACGTCGCATCGAAATATAAAACTTGGTATAACTTTTCCACCACACAAGACACTGAACATCCATCAGGCAATACGGGCGGCTATTACGAATCGATCTTTTGGGATGGGATGCCTGATTTCAATTTTGATAATCCCGAAGTGCGCGCTGAAATGATTAAGATTGGCAAGTATTGGTTAGCAAAAGGCGTGGCTGGCTTCCGCCTGGATGCGGCCATGCACATTTTTACCGATTATGCAGTCGCCGATAAATGGAACGGCGATATCTATGATAAAAATATCGAATGGTGGCAAGAATTCCAATCTGGGCTAGCGGCAGAATACCCCGATGTTTATCTAGTGGGCGAGATGTGGACTAACCTCGAAAAAATTAAACGATATTACGCATCAAACCTTGATAGTGCCTTTAACTTTGAAACAAAACGACAGATTAATAATGCCATGAACGGCGTCGATGGTTATAGCGATTTTCTTGAAGACTTCCAAACCGATATTCGAAGTTATCAAGAAGATGCGATTGAAGCGTATTTCTTTTCCAATCACGATGATGGACGCTTAACGGCAACCATCACCAATGAACGACGGCTTAAACTTGCCGCGTCATTACAACTTTGGGCTCCGGGCAACGCTTTCATATATTATGGTGATGAAATTGGTCTAAAAGGCAATGGTGGGTCGGGCGATGGAATCCATCGGACACCAATGCGCTGGGGCGATGAATATGTTACCGATCCATCCCGTTATGGGATTGGAGCATCTTATAGTTCCAGTACCATTTCTTACCAAGATGTCGACGATCAACGCGACAGCGAAACTTCGCTATTAGCCCACTATAAACATGTTCTTGCCATTAAAAATGCCTACCGTGAACTATTCGCAGGCACGCTTTTAAGCGTAGACACTGGAGATGCCAAACTTCAAGCTTATACGATTACTTATCGCGACAAGATATTTCTTGTAATCCATAACACCGATGACGCGCATGAGGATGTAACCATAAGTGGCGTGACCCAATTTTTGGATGGTGTCTCCCTCGACAACGAACTGCTTATTTATGAAGATGGTCTTTTGTCAATGCCCGCTTTTAGCTCAGCTTTATTGCAACTTAATACGACGACAATTACAATTGTTTGATTCGTTGCTAATTTTGCTTAATTCGATTGTGATTGCCTTTCCTATTTTTTACACTATTAGTATGGAGAGCGTGGATGAATATTAAACTTATAGTTCGCCGACTTATTTTTCCAATATTTGGAGCATTGTTACTCGCTAGTTGCGGTAGCGATGTTTTTCCAAGCGGGGATGATGCTTATTGCGATGAAGACTGGGGTACATGCTACGCCTTTTTTGAAAACAAAATCGCCATGGAGAAGGATAATAAATGGGGCTATGTCGATCAAGAAGGCGAAGCAGTCATCGATTTTGAATTCGATGATGCCGCGGCCTTTGCTCATGGAGTAGCGATTGTCAAAATCGGCACCAAAGAAAACATCATTAATAGTAAGGGTGAAACGCTAATTACAGGCGGTTATGATCGCATCATGCGGGATGTTGATGAGGCGATTATGCTTTATAAAACTTCGGCTGGTTATGGGCTCCTTTCAGAAAGTGGTGATGAGATTACCGAGGATATCTACTTTGATGTTGTCGGGCAATTTGTCGATGGCCTCCTCGCTGTTTCGGTTGGTGCCGGCGATACATATGGCTATGTCAATCCTTCCGGCGATGTCGTGATTTCCACCACTTATCAAGAGGCATATCCATTCACATCCGGACTTGGCCTTGTCAAAGTCGGGGGACGTTATGGCTTTGTTGATCAAGACGGCGATTTTGTTATTGACGCCACTTATCTTGACGCATGGAGTTTTGATGCGTTTGATCGGGCCATCGTCCAAAATCTTGATGAAACATTTAGTCTCATCAACAAACAAGGCGTCGCTTTAATCGAAGAGGCAGCGGATATTTATGGAGAAGGCCCATTATATGAAGTAGAAGATCAAACTGGTGATCTATATTTATATCGCGCCGATGGGACTAAGTTCCAACCGCAAATGTATACCTATATCAATGTCTATAATGAATATTTGGCAAATGTCGAATGGGATGAAGGTCTGGATAGCTTTGATGAAACGATTCTTTTTAATCCCGACGGGACCATTAACCAAAGCGTGCCTTATGCCAATAGTAACTATATCGTCAGCGGCGATAAGAAAACATACCTAATCGATGACTCCAACCAACTGCAACTATACTCCTATGACCTTGATTTCATGGTTAATGGTGATGGTGTTCATATGATTTCAGACACTTTAGTGGTGGTTGAGGATGGTGAAAAGGTCGGAGCGTATACCCTAGAAGCCAACCCCGAAATAGCGATACCCTTTATTTATGATAATTTGCTTCCAATGGCCGATGATTACATCTTTGCCGAGCAAGATGGATTCATGGGTGTCTTAACCAACGATGGGGACATTATCGTTCCCTTTGAATACGATATGTTTAACTTCTTGCCGAATATATAATTGAAAAGTAGAAAGATTCTAACGATGGTCTCCGCCTAATTAGGCGACCTTTAATATTTGAATTAATTTGATATTTTCAATTAATTAGTTAGATTTACAATGGATCCACAAGATGTGGTTGATCGATAAAAGGATTGTTGACGGACTTAGAAACAGGGTAGCGCGTCATATTTTCACTATTGAAAGGAATCAATAACTCTTTTAGCGACTTAAAATCATGAATTTCTTTTTTAAGCCATATTTGCTGGTCTTTTTTGGGGATAATGACGGGCATTCGATCATGAACACCTTCCATTATCTTGTTGCCTTTCGTGGTGATAATCGCACATGTGTAGATTTTTTTACCATCTTTAGTGGTGTGGCTTGCCCAGATTCCCGCGAGGGCAAATGGCGATTTATCCTTCAAAGTAAATCGATAAGGTATTTTTCCTTCATCGGTTTTTTGCCATTCATAATAACCATCAGCGAGTATCAGACAACGTCGCTTCTCAAACGATGAACGGAAAGATGGTTTATTTTGGATTGTTTCCGCTTTCGCATTAATTAAAGCATAACCGCTTTTCTCATCGGAGCGATTTTCAGGGATAATGCCCCATTTTAGATTGCCAATCCGATAGGATATACCATCGTGAATAATGGCGAGCACTGGTTGCGTTGGAGCGATATTATACCGAGGAGCATAAAGCGATTCGTCAATGTCAAAAATATCATATTGTTTTGCAATATAATCTTTTAGATCAGCGATTGACAATGTTAGGGTAAAACGGCCACACATATTATTAATTATAGCATCGATAGGGTGTCTTTTTATGGCATTTGGGCTAAAATAGACACGAGCATGAACAAAATTAATATTTGGGGGACCATCAATTGATACCATATCGCGATTTAAACATGTGGATTGAATCCATGAGAGAATTATGCCAACCGGATGCCATTCATTGGTGTGATGGGAGTCAAAAGGAATACGAGGCCTTTTTAGATCAACTGGTGGTCGAAGGCAAAGGGCTTAAGCTGAATCCTAAGAAACGGCCAGGATCATATGCTTTCTTTAGTGATCCTAGCGATGTCGCGCGTACGGAGAATCGAACGTTTATCGCTTCGATTAATAAAGATGATGCCGGACCCACGAACAATTGGGAAGATCCCCAAAAATTAAAAGCAATTCTGACCGATAAATTTTCTGGTTCCATGAAGGGACGCGTAATGTACATCATGCCGTTTATGATGGGACCATTTAATTCGCCATTATCGAAAATCGGCATTCAGATTACCGATAGCTTATATGTTGTCGTCCATATGTATTTAATGACGCGCATGGGTACACATGTTCTACAAGTACTCGCCGATGGCGGTTCATTTGTACCATGCTTACATTCAATGGGTTATCCACTTACCGATGGTAAAAAGGATTTGCCGTGGCCATGTGCCCCAATTGAAGAAAAATATATCGCTCACTTTCCAGAAGAGAGGATGATTTGGTCGTATGGTTCAGGCTATGGCGGTAACGCATTATTGGGCAAAAAGTGTCTGGCGCTTCGAATTGCTTCGGCGATTGCCCGCGATGAAGGCTGGCTGGCCGAGCATATGTTGATTTTGAAGATTACCAATCCTGAAGGGCGCTTTAAGTATGTACTTGGAGCATTTCCCAGTTCATGTGGCAAGACCAATCTGGCGATGATGGTGCCGACCATTCCAGGTTGGAAAGTGGAAACTATCGGCGATGACATCGCTTGGCTTTGGTTGAAAGAGGATGGTCGCCTTTATGCGATTAATCCTGAATTTGGCTTTTTTGGTATTGTTAAAAACACCTCGTATAAATCTAATCTCAATGCCATGATGACGATGCGAGAAAATGCGCTGTTTACCAATGTCGCCATTACTGATGATTTAGATGCCTATTGGGAAGGACTTGATGGTCCTGTGCCGCAACATTTAATTGATTGGAAAGGTCGCGATTGGACCCCCGAAATGACGACGCCCCCATCACATCCAAATGCCAGATTCACCGTCAGGACAAGTCAAAGCCCCGTGCTAGCAAAAGAGTGGAATGACCCCGAGGGCGTCCCGATTTCCGCAATATTGCTAGGAGGTCGCCGCCCCAACACGGTTCCGCTCGTTCATGAAAGCCTTGGCTGGCGGCATGGCGTTTTTATGGGCTCGATTTTGGGGTCAGAAATAACTTCGGCGACCATCAGCGATCGTCAAGGCGAGGTAAGACGCGATCCCTTCGCGATGTTGCCCTTTATTGGTTATCATGTCGGCGATTATTTGCAACATTGGCTCGATGTTGGCGCCCGCTCAAATTATGCTTTCTTACCCAACATCTATTATGTGAATTGGTTCTTAAAAGACGAACATGGCGATTTCTTGTGGCCAGGTTTTGGTCACAATTCACGCGTATTAAAATGGATTTTCCAACGATGCGACCATGCTATCGGGGCTAATTTGACACCGATTGGATATGTTCCTAATCCTGAGGATATTGATATTACCGGCACGCGCTTGCGTCCTGAATCAATGGAAAAGCTGACACGTGTCGATATTGATGCTTGGCTTAACGAAGTCGAATCGATTAAAGCATTCTATCAAACAATCGGGGATAAACTTCCCGTTGATTTAGCAAACGAACTCGAAAAACTTGAAAAAAGACTGCATTATCATCAAAAAAAATCACAATTATCTGAATTTTAGGGTTTACATGTCGCAATCGGTTTTGGTAGACTAGGGCTATATTTCTCAAATTAGTCCTATGTTTTCACACTATAAGCAGCACTTAGCACTAGTCATTTTATCTTCACTGACGTTTTCATTTGGAAATCATCAAGCAGATACACTTTTTGTTGAAGCGGAAACGAATACTTACACGACATCGTTCAACGATTTCCCTTGGAAAGATGTTAATGGAAGTTATTCAACACGCGCCGATTACACAAAGGCGCCATTCATTGTTGAAGAAGAAACACATTCGTTTTTGTTTTCCGCCGGTTATGATGATGCGACAGGTGGACCGCGGCTTGGATCACAAAATAGTACCGCTTATCAATATCATGATTTTGATCAAGCGAGCCTTTGGCCATTTCGCAATTTAACGAGCAATCCTTCTGAGGCAGTCATCGCCATGACAACTTCGCTAGTTGGTCATAAAGTGACGAATGTCTCCTTTTCTTGGAATGCTACTTATAATGGTCCCCAAGATGTCCATTTAATATATTCACTTGATGATGGAAGTAATTGGCATATAGCAACTAGTGGCGCCACTACGAGCGGTTCACCTCTTGTATTTTCAAATGTCATAAGTGGCAATCATCTTAGAATCGGCATCCTCACTGGTTACAAGCAGCTCGCTTATCGGTATCTTGAAAATCCAACAATTAGTTTTTTATTTGAACCAATGACGGATAACGAAAGCGCCTCTTCGTTAATGGAACTCGTTGCCACTTATACTCCTTGTGAAACGGATACGTTAGGTCTCTTGCTAAGTAGCGATGCCATCGCCACGAGTCTTGCTGACCAATACAATTCATTAAGTGAAAATGCTCGGGCAATCTTCAATGGTGGTTTAATGGAAGATGATACGCCTTATCGACAACGCTTAGACCTTATCCTTGAGGCTCATGGTCAAACAATATCTGTGAATCCAGACAGCATAAATGAGATAACTAATTATTCATCGATTGTGTTTATGGCAATATTAAGCACGGGAATTATCGTATATGGAACAACGAAAAGAAAATATCGATAAGGTAGAAACAAACAATTCTAAGCGACTTTTGGCGGCGTTATTGCTATTTTTTACTGTACTAATTGCCACATTATCAGTTGGTGATTTTGTACTCAGTGGCACGCATTTAGTGGAATTGTTCGACTATGATTTTCGTTTAGGGATTTATCCCATCAGCAGTTCGGGGACGGCTTTAATCCAAGATGAAGGAGCATATAAGGCATTAAGGTTTGATGAACTTGACGATTCATTTAATAGTGCAACATTTGATTCCACTCCCATCAAAAAAATAGAAATATCCATTTCTGGTTTTGAGTTAGTGGGTGATGAAAGCATGATTACCATTGACGCCATTTTTACCATCAATGGTTTCGATTCAAGCGAGACACTGATAGAAACAAGACCAGTTTCTTCAGTATCCATCGATACGCCAGTCAGCATTTATTTTCAAGAAGATGATATTACATCATTTCAGCTTATTATGACTAACTATGCCACATCTTTAGATTCTGGGGGGCTTGCCCTAGGTGTCGATATCATGCGGATACGAGGATTTAGACAGCAATAAAAAAACAAACCGTAATTAGCGATTTGTTTTCTTTATTTAAACTATTTAGCGTTTTGGTGACCGAGGGTTAGCGCCTTTTCATTGATGGCGAGCAAGTGCTCTTTTTTCTCACCAAAGAATTGAGCTAGTGTTTTCATGATGGAGGCATCAGAAAATAGTTTTGTCGCTTCAAGATACGCTCCAAGAATCGCCATATTCATGACTTTCGGTTCATCAAGGTCAGCCGCGATTTCATTAGCGTTCACGCCGACGGCTTTGACGCCATTTAAAGTTTTCACTTCTTTAATCAGCGAAGCGTTATAAAGGAGAAGGCCGCCATCTTTAATCATCGCGCCATATTTGATATATGATGGTTCATTTAGCACGATGCAATGATCGGCTTTGGCAAAAACCGGGGAATAAATGGCTTGATCAGAAATGGTGACGAGGCAATTGGCGGTACCGCCACGGGTTTCGGGTCCGTAAGATGGTACCCAAATGCTATTGAGGTTTTCATTACTGGCGGTGGCTGCGAGAAGTTGTCCCATCAGCATTACGCCTTGTCCGCCGAATCCGGCGATGCGAATTGTTTTAGTCATTTTTGACATCCTTATATACTCCCAGTGGGAAGTATTTGGTCATTTCGGTTTCCGCCCATTTCATGGCATCGATGGGCGTCATGCCCCAGTTAACGGGACATGTGGAAAGAATTTCAACCATCGTAAAGCCTTTTTTCTCCATTTGGTAAGTGAAGGCTTTCTTAATGGCGGCTTTGACTTTCCGATAATTTAAAGCACTAGTCATGGCGACGCGTTCCATATAGGCCACGCCGGTAATTTGCCCAAATATTTCCGATATTTTGATTGGATTACCTTGCAGCGCACAATCGCGACCTTTTTGCGAAGTCGTTGTCTTTTGTCCTGGTAGTGTCGTGGGCGCCATCTGACCACCAGTCATTCCATAAATAGCGTTATTAATGAAAATAACGGTAATGTTTTCGCCACGATTAGCGGCATGGATTGTTTCGGCAATTCCAATGGATGCTAAATCGCCATCGCCTTGATAAGTGAAGACCGGTTGATTTGGTAAGACGCGCTTGATGCCGGTCGCCACAGCGCAGGCGCGGCCATGGGCGACTTGTTGCATATCACAGTTGAAGTATTCATAACTGAACACCGAGCATCCAACGGAAGCCACACCGACCGCGGTATCTAATAGATTTAATTCTTCAAGCACTTCGGCCACGATTTTGTGGATGATACCATGGGTACATCCCGGGCAGTAGTGGGTTAACTTATCAGTCAAGCCCTTCGTCTTTTGATATTTGATCATTCGCGAATCCACCTTTCAAAATGAAGTGCGGCATCGGTAATTTCATCAGGATCCATGACGATGCCTCCGGTGCGACCAAAGAAGGCAATCGGCCAGCGACCTTTGACGCCAATGCGCACATCATCAATCATTTGTCCTAAACTCATTTCGGTCACAAGAATCTTTTTAACGGTTTTTGGTAATTCATTAAACGCCTTGTAGGGGAATGGCCATAGCGAGATGGGCCGAATCATGCCAATCTTGACGCCTTGAGCGCGCAGTGTCTCAATCGTGCTTCTAGCAATTCGAGCGGTTGATCCATAAGCGACGATGACGATTTCAGCATCATCGGTGTGAATCATTTCGTATTTAATCTCGTTTTTAATGACTTCGAGGTATTTCTTTTCAAGCTTGAGGTTATGGGCTTCAAGGTCCGCTGGGTCAAGGTGAATTGAACTAATGATGTTACGATGCCCAGGATGGTCTTTGGTACCGGTGGTACCAAACTCATGTTTGACGGGAGTTCGTTTATTATAGGGAGCGTCGATATCGACCGCTTCCATCATCTGACCAATTAAACCATCAGCAAGAATCATGACGGGATTACGATAAATATCAGCGACCTCGAATCCTTCTTTAATCAAATTGATCGTTTCTTGAATTGATTCGGGCGCAAAAACGATGACGTGATAGTCACCATTACCGCCACCGCGCGTTGCTTGATAATAATCCGCTTGTGAAGGCTGAATGCCCCCAAGTCCAGGACCGGCGCGCATGACCGAAACGATTAAACAAGGAAGTTCGGAACCGCAGATATAGCTGATGCCTTCTTGCATTAAGGCAATACCAACGGAGGAAGAAGAAGTCATCGTGCGTTTACCGCATCCGGCCGCGCCATAAACCATATTGATCGCAGCGACCTCTGATTCGGCTTGCACGAAGGCTTTACCAAGTTCGGGCATGTACTTGCTTAGGTATTCTGGCACTTCGTTTTGGGGCGTGATTGGATATCCAAAATAAGCTTCGACATTGGCCTTGATGGCCGCAAGGGCAATTGCTTGATTGCCTTTTAATAATTGTTTACTCATCGAGTTGTTCCACCTTTATGACGGAATCGGGGCAAATCATCGCGCAGAATGAACAGCCGATGCATTTGCTAATGTCAGTGACGGATACGAGATGATAACCAGATTGGTTCATGCGCGTGGGATCCATCACTAAAATATGAACGGGACACACATGGTTGCATAGTTCGCAGCCCTTACAGGCGACGTTATTGAATGTGAGACGATGTTGTTTCAAATTATTGCTCCTTTCATCGTTTGATGTAATTTGAATGCAGCGATTGAATCGCTTCAATCCGTTTTTTGGCAAACACCTTGGCCGCGAGTTGCGTATGAACGTTTTGTTCGTCGGCAATCTTGAAGATTTCGAGTAAGCGATCGAATATTAATGTTACTTCGGCCATGACGTTTTCACGCTTATATCCAATCAATTCATGGTAGACATTGATGACGCCACCGGCGTTAATGACAAAATCGGGGGCGTATAAAATACCGCGCTCAGTGAGCATCGGACCATGAATATCCTCATCTAATAATACATTATTCGCCGTGCCGGCAATAATTTTGGCTTTAATTTGGGGAATGGTTTCGCTATTGAGGATGCCGCCCATCGCGCAGGGACTAAATACATCGACATCAAGTCCATAAATTTCTTCGGGTTTCACGGCGATAACATTTGGATGTTCTTTGGCCATGCGTTCAATATGTTTGGGATTAATTTCGGCAAAGTAGATTTTCTTCGCCCCCGCTTCCACTAGATAATTGATTAAGTAATAACCAGTTTGACCAGCGCCTTGAACGGCAAATGAATATTTGGATATGTCTTCGTCGCCAAACTTATATTTAAGGGCGGCCTTCACGCCATGGAAAGCGCCAAGCGCTGTCATTGGCGAGGGGTTGCCAGACTTTCCTTCTAAACCAACCACATAATCAGTTTCCATATGGACATAGCTCATGTCTTGAGTTGAAGTATTGACATCTTCAGCGGTAATATAACGCCCATTTAAACTCTGGACATAACGACCTAACGCCCGGAAGTAAGCTTCGGATTTGACCTTTGATGCATCACCGATTAATACGGTTTTTCCACCGCCAAGGTTAAGCCCAGCGGCCGCTGCTTTGTAAGTCATGCCACGCGCTAAGCGAAGCACATCCAAAGTCGCCGCTTCTTCGGATTCATAATTCCAGATGCGGGTTCCTCCCAGTGCGGGTCCAAGCGTTGTATTGTGGATTGCCGTAATTCCTTTAAGACCAGTCGACTTGTCAAAAAAATACACGACCTGCTCATAATTATGTTTGGCCATGTATTCAAACACTTTGAAATCGCTCATTGCATTCTCCTTTTGTTCGATTATCGCTACCATTATACAACAATGATTTGATAACTTCATCAGGATTTTGGTAGCGGTTTCATCACTTCTTAAATAACTTCAAATAGGCTCCGTAACCTTCTTTTTCAAGTTGACCAACCGGTATGAAGCGTAATGCGGCTGAATTAATGCAGTAACGCAGACCACCTAATTCAGATGGACCATCATTAAATAGATGACCAAGGTGCGCATCGCTTTCTAGCGACCTTACTTCAGTGCGAATCATGCCAACGGAATAATCGTTTTTTTCAATCACTTCAAGTACATCAATCGGTTTTGCAAAGCTTGGCCAGCCACAGTCTGAGTCGAATTTATCAAGCGAACTAAACAAGGGTTTGCCGGATAGTATATCGACATAAATACCATCTTGGTGATTGTTCCAATATTCATTATTAAAAGGCGGTTCTGTACCATTGTTGAGAGTGACATGCTTTTGAATACTCGTAAGTTTTCCATCGTCATATGCTTTTTTGCTCATTTTTCGATTTTCCTTCTATTAAATATGATAACACTGAATTAATTACGGAAAACTTTACAAAATATTTAACCATTGGAGTCGTCGCTAAATGATTATTCGGGATTCTTTGGATTTATTGTTTGATTAATTTTTCGTGCCTACTTGGTGGTTTGTCGTTGGTCGTATTTGTGCTCGCGCTTGTGACGTCCGATAAGAAATATGTTCATGATGTTCTTTTAGCAGTTGTGGGCCTTGAGTTATTATTTTGGTTTTTCTCACTAATCGTTTATCTGATTAATTTAGCGGATCTTAATGATCTTAATATGCCAAACTTCTCCTGTCCTTAAACATGAGTGTCTGATTTATTCTTATTCACATCTTATTCGTGGTCTATATGGCCTTATTGCCACAACCAGTCAAATGATTGACTTATAAGATTGTTGATGCGACAAACACGAAAGCGACCGAAAAGAAAGAAGCGAAAAAAATAATAGTTAATGAATTAACAA
>WOYI010414922.1_pt1 | contig 41664 bp, 56 predicted proteins | sample 6423411 | NCBI WGS metagenome assembly WOYI01 (sample SAMN13441803, study PRJNA592873) | oil field metagenome | biome: oil field; feature: oil-well bore; material: oil-contaminated soil; isolation source: oil-contaminated soil from oil-well borehole | place: Germany: Wietze | collected 2016-10-18 ... | reverse complement strand
CTGGAAGTGACCGCCCAGGACAAGGCCACCGGCCGCAGCCAGAACATCACCATCACCGCCTCCTCCGGTCTGAGCGAAGCGGAAGTGGACAAGATGCGCCAGGAAGCCGAAGCCAATGCCGAAGAAGACCGCCAGCGCAAGGAACTGATCGAAGCCAAAAACCATGCCGACAATATGGTTTACACCGCCGAAAAGACCCTCAGCGACCTCGGCGACAAGGTCCCCGCGGATCTGAAGCAAAAGGTGGAAGATGCGGCCGCCAAGGTGCGGGACGTCAAAGATGGCGAGGATCTGGACGCGATCAAGTCCGCCACCGACTCCCTGACGGAAATCCTCCAGAAACTGGGCGAAGCGGCCTACCAGCAGCAACAGGCGGCTTCCGCCGAACCGACCGAGGATAAGGCTCCGGACGACAGCGCAGGGGATGACGACCAAGACGTTGTGGATGGCGAATTCAAGCAGGTCTAGAAATTCCACCTCCCAGAGAGAAACAAAACAGGTGCCCGGTATTCATCGGGCACCTGACCGTATCTCATCCAATCGCGCACATGGTTGACGCTCCGGGCGGACCTGAGTAGACTTATCCGGGTTTCAGATCACACAGCGCCAAGGGTATTATTTCATTCAACATCATCAGAAAAAAGAACTATGGAAAAACGTGACTACTATGAAGTCCTGGGCGTCCCCCGATCAGCAAGCAACGACGATCTGAAAAACGCCTTTCGGAACCTCGCCCGCAAATATCACCCGGATGTCAGCGACAATCCGGATGCAGAAGAAAAATTCAAAGAGATCAACGAAGCCTACGCCGTCCTTTCGGACGCCGATAAGCGGGCTGCCTATGACCGCTACGGCCATGCCGGGGTCAGCTCGCAGGGCATGCCGGACTTCAACAATATCGACCTCTCCGACATCCTCGAGGGCATTTTCGGCTTTGGCGGTTTTGGCGGCGCCAGCCGCCGATCGCGCAACGCCCCCCGGCGCGGCGCGGATCTCTCCGGCCGGATCACGCTGACCTTTGAAGAAGCGGCCTTCGGGGTGGAGAAAGAAGTCGAGATCACCCGGGACGAGACCTGTGAGACCTGTCACGGTTCCGGCGCCAAACCCGGCACCTCCGCCCACACCTGCCCGCAGTGCAACGGCCAGGGCGAGGTCCGCCAAGTGCACCAGACCCTGCTCGGTTCAATGGTCCAGGTGGTCACCTGCCCGCGCTGCAACGGCCGCGGGGAAGTGATCGAAACCCCCTGCCCCACCTGCAACGGCCGCGGCCTGGAACGCAAGACCATCACCAAACAAGTTTCCATCCCGGCAGGCGTGTCCAGCGGTGTACAGATCCGCCTGGCGGGCGAAGGCCAGCCCGGTACGCAGGGCGGCCCCAACGGCAACTTCTACCTCGAGGTTGACGTCCGCAAACATGACTTTTTCCGCCGCCAGGGCGATGATGTCCTCTTGGACCTGGACATCAATATCACCCAGGCGGTATTGGGCGACGAGATCAAAGTCCCGACCCTGGAAGGCGAAGCTGACCTGCGCATCCCGCCCGGCACCCAGCCCGGCAAAGTCTTCCGGCTGCGCGACCGGGGCATCCCCCACCTGCGCGGCTCCGGCAAGGGCGACCAGCTGGTGACCGTTTCCGTCCAGATCCCCACCCGGCTGACGGATGAACAACGCGAGCATTTTGAAAAGCTCGCCGGGACGATGGACCCGGATATCAAGATCCAGGAGCAGAGCTTCTTCGATAAATTGCGCGAGGTCTTTGGTGGCTGATCAAAACGGCGGCCCGGTCCGCTGGATCAAGGTGCAGTTCACCGTCTCCGATGGCGAACTGGCAGAAGCCCTCTCCGACCTGCTGGGACGTTTCGTTTCCAACGGCGTCGCTGTGGAAGCCGAGACCGAATTTGACGCCCACGTCCAGGAAAACATCCCCACCGGGAATTTAGCTGTTTCGGGCTACCTGCCGGTGGATGAGCAGATCGAGCAGACCCGCCAAAAGCTAGCCGAAGCCCTCTGGCACATGGAGCAGATCGCGCCCCTCCCCGAGCCAGTTTACTCCGAAATTCGCGACCAGGATTGGATGGCGGCCTGGAAGAAACACTACACGCCGATCCCCGTCGGCGAGAAGCTCCTGATCCTGCCCGCCTGGCAGGACCCCAAACCCGATGAGCCGCGCACCATTATCCGCATCAACCCGGCAATGGCCTTCGGCACCGGCACCCACCCCACCACCCAGTTGATCCTGACCCTGCTGGAGAAGCACGTCCAGCCCGGCAAACCGCTGCTCGATATCGGCTGCGGCTCGGGCATCCTCTCAATCGCGGCCCTAAAACTGGGCGCAAGCCACGCGGTCGCGGTGGACGTGGACGGCGCGGCCGTAGTCTCCACCCAGGAGAACGCCGGCCTGAACGCCATCCCCGCGGAAAAGCTGGAGATCGGCAAAGGTTCGGTGGGAGAGGTCCTGACGGGCCGCTATTCCTACCAAGAGGCTCCGCTGGTGCTGGTCAACATCCTCGCGCCGATCATCCTGCGCCTGTTCGATGATGGTCTGGGCAACCTGGTCAGCCCCGGCGGCACGCTGCTGCTCTCCGGCATCCTCGAACACCAGGAAGAAGAGATGCGCCAAAAAGCCGAACGGAACGGGTTCACCTTCATCGAACGGCATTCGCAGGGGGACTGGGTCAGCCTGGCGTTTACGAAATAAAAATCATAAGCCAAAAGCTGTTGTTAACAATAGGGAGAAATTGTCCGCTGAAGGGCAATTTTTCGTTTTAATCAATAGGAACCCAAAATGTTCCACTAGATCATGATCTAAATCACCCAACACGAGAAAGGGTATTGCAATATGGATGTGGACCAAATCCCAGCCCCCAGCGAAGGCAGCTTTGTTGGGGGTTTTTTCTCCCCCGGGGTTGGATAGGGAGTCAATCCTGCTATAATTGGCCTATGACCCAGCAACCCCAAACCATCGCACTCTCTGACATCAAAGCCATCCTCTTTGACCTGGATGACACGCTCTATCCTCAAAACAGCCGGCTGATGGAGATGCTCCTTCTGCGCATCCATCAGTTCATGCATGAGGAACTGCACTTTCCAGCCGAAGAGATCCCCGAAATCCGAAGCCGCCTCTATCGCACCTATGGGACCACGCTGCGCGGCCTTCAATCCGAATTCCAGGTGGATATGGATGCCTATACCGACTATCTGAACAATATTTCCCTGGGCGATTATCTGGCGCAGGACCCCATCCTCTCGAAAATCCTGGCAGACTTACCCCAGCCGAAGTACATCTTCACCAATTCGGCCCGGAAACACGCGCAAAGAGTGCTCGATCTGCTGGATGTGGCCGGCCATTTCGACCAGATCATTGATATCTATGCCCAGACGCCCTTCTGCAAACCTCAGCCTGAGGCCTTCCGGATCGCGCTGGATACCGTCCGGCAAAGGCCGGAAGACTGCCTCTTCATTGACGACTCGCCCGCCAACCTGGCCACGGCCCAAGAGCTTGGGATGGCCACCATCTCGGTTGGCCAGTTCGTCCACGAAACTAGTCCCCATATTCCCACAATTCATCATCTACCTGATCTCTTAAAAGGGTAGAATTAATAAGATAGACCCTTCACCCACCCCAACCCACTAAAGGAGGATTGCAATGGGAAAAGATAAGGATAAGAAGGACAAGAAGGATAAGAAAGATAAGAAAGAAAAGAAGGGCAAAAAGGACAAAAAGGAATAATTCCTGTCCTTGAACACTAAGGCTGACCTGCCTGCTGGTAGGTCAGCCTTTAAATAACCTTTGAAAAGGGGATGGCTTTCACCATGCTGTTATCCGCGCCTGCCCATCTCGCGATCAGAAAACACAGTTTCAACCAGGCTGAAGCTCTGGTTGCTCTGCGCCGCGCCCTGCACCAGCACCCTGAACTTTCCGGGCAGGAATCCTGGACGGCCGCCACCCTCAGGAAGCAGCTTGAAAAACTGGGCTGGGAGGTCCGCGCTAACCTGGGCGGCCACAGCCTGGTCGCGGACTGGGTCACAGACCCCCGCCGGCCCACGGTTGCCCTGCGGGTGGACCTGGACGGCCCTGCCCATCCAGGAAGAAAACGACGTCCCCTACCGCTCTCAAATCCCCGGTGTGATGCACGCCTGCGGGCATGACGTCCACAGCGCCATCGGTGTGGGCGTGGCGGGGGTCATCGCCGCGTTGGGCAACGACGTCCCCGGCAACGTCCGCATCCTTTTCCAGGCCGAGGAAGAAGAGATCACCGGCGCCCTCCGAATGATCCGGGCGGGTGCGCTGGCCAATCCCAAACCGATCGCCATCTTCGGCCTGCATGTCTTCCCCTTCCCCGCGGGTCAGCTGGGCTGGACGGACGGGCTTTTCCTGGCCGGCTTCCAGCACTTCCTGGTGTCGCTCTACCCCCAAAAAGGCCATCCCGCTTCAAAAGCCCAATTGAACCTGGTGGCCGAACGCTGCTGCCGGGCGATCCAAAACCTGAACACCTGGCAATTGCCGGAGACCTGGCCCGAAATGTCCCGTTTTTTGGATCTAATGCAGCAGGGGCCGCCCGAACTCCAGCGCTTCATTATCTTTGATGCCAGCCGCGACGCGGCGCACCCCGATGCCTGGCCGGGCCAGTTTGGGCTGGGGGTCAAGGCCGCCGATGCCCACCTGCGCCGGGCCGCGCTGGGCAAGATCAAAGCGACGCTGAACACCCTCTGCGGCGTCTCCCACGCCCAATACAAATTGGAACCCGTCGGCGCGATGCCCGACATGCGCAATGACCCGGCTGTGGTCCATCAGGCCCTCCCGGACCTTCAGGAAGCGCTCGGCCCTGCTTTGGTGCCGATCAAGGCGGCCTTCCCCTTCAACTGCGAAGATTTCGCTTTCTACACCCGCAGCGTCCCCGGCGCGATGTTCTGGCTGGGCGGCGCGGACCCTAAGCGGGGAAAATATGCTCTGCTGCACACGCCGGATTTCGATGTGGACGAGAGCTGTCTCATCACGGGCACCCAGGCGATGAGCGCCTTGCTGCTCTCCGCCCTCTCCCAGGCCCAATCCGCAGCTTAATCCCGCGGGTTTTTACGGGGGAATATACCCTTTGTTAATAAATCTGTGGTAATCTTCATAAAATTATTGAAAATGACCTGAATTCTCCGGATTTAATCTCATCACCCCAGCCTCAAACCGGAACCATTATTGGAATCAGCGGGTCATTAAGGAGTTCGCTATGCAGAATAAAGGCTTACGTACTTTTCTATCCATCGTGATTGGGATCATCGTCTTCGTCCTGATCTTCACGGCTGGCGCAGCCGTGGTCTATTTGGGTCCCTGGTTGCTCGGGGGTGAATCCTATGTCAATGGTCCAGTGGACTGCCCCCCCTGCGCCGATTCCGGCACAACTTCAACCCTCACAGAGTCCACCGAGTGCCCGGGTTGCTCAACGACCTACGCTGATCCTTCCGGCAGCACCCCCGCCGAACAGCAGGCCCTCTTCGCCCCCTTCTGGGAGACCTGGGACCTATTGCATGAGAACTATGTTGACCAACCCCTGGATGACACCGCCTTGATGCAGGGCGCGATCGAAGGGATGCTGGCCTCCCTGGGCGATAAGCATACCTCCTACATGACCCCCGAAGAATTCACCCAGGCCAACGAGTCGCTTGAAGGTGAATACGAAGGCATCGGCGCCTATGTGGATGTCTCCGGCGACTATGTCGAGATCATCACCCCGATGAAAGGCTCCCCCGCCGAAGCGGCCGGACTCCAGCCCAATGACAAAGTGGTCGGTGTGAACGGTGAAGATGTGACCGGCACACCCGGCGATCTCGTCCTCCAGCAAATCCTCGGCCCCGCCGGCACGGATGTGATCCTCACAATCGAGCGCGAGGGCGAAACCTTTGAGGTCACCATCACCCGCGAACACATCGTCGTCCCCACAGTGGATTACGAAATGCTGGATAACAATATCGGCTATGTCGCCCTCTATACCTATGGCGACAACACCACCGAACAGCTCCGCGCAGCCCTCGCCGACCTGCTCTCGCAGGACCCGGTCGGCCTGATCCTGGACCTGCGCGATAACGGCGGCGGCTATCTCAACACAGCCATCGAGGTCGTCTCCGAATTTGTCGGTGATGGCGTGGTGATGTATGAACAATACGGCAACGGCGAAACCTACTCCTATGAGGCCATTCCCGGCGGGTCCGCCACAGAAATCCCCCTGGTCGTCCTGGTCAATGAAGGCACCGCCTCCGCTGCCGAGATCACCGCGGGCGCCATCCAGGACCTCGATCGGGCGCCCCTGGTCGGCGCGGTCACCTATGGCAAAGGTTCTGTCCAAAACTGGATCGCCCTGGATAACGATGCCGGCGGCGTGCGGATCACCATCGCCCGCTGGCTGACCCCCGATGGCCGCCAAATCAGCGACGTGGGCCTGACCCCCGATTATGAGGTCGAACTGACCGAAGATGATTACCTCAACGGTCTCGACCCCCAGCTCGACAAGGCCATCGAAGTTCTGCTCGATCTGGTTCAATAAACTCAAAAGGATTTGGACGATGTTCTTTCCGGTTTTCAATCTCAACTACCTGGTGTACATGCTGCCCGCGCTCATTTTGAGCGCGATCGCGCAGTTCTATGTCAATGCCAGCTATTCCCGCTGGAGCCAGGTGCCCAACCGCAGCGGCCTGAACGGCGCGCAGGCGGCGCAGCGCCTGGCGGATCGGATGGGGCTGTACGGGATGCAGCTGAAAGGCACACCCGGCAAGCTCACCGACCACTATGACCCGAGCAAAAACGTCCTGAGCCTGTCACAGGATATCGCCCAAACGGCCAGCGTCGCCTCCCTGGCGATCACAGCCCACGAACTGGGCCACGCCCAACAGGACCAGGAAGATTACCTGCCCATGCGGCTCCGCACGGCCATCGTGCCCGTGGTCAACATCGGCACGACCGTTGGCTGGATATTGCTTCTGCTGGGCCTGCTGCTGCAATTCAGTGACCTCGCCTGGCTGGGCATCATCGCCTTTTCCGCCGGCGCGATCTTCTCGATTGCGACCCTGCCCGTGGAACTGAACGCCTCCCGCCGAGCACGCCAGCTGCTGAAAACCAACGGCCTGGTCACAACCGAAGAGGAGGAGAAAGGCGTCAGCCAGGTGCTGAACGCCGCAGCGCTGACCTATGTGGCCGCGATTGCCACCTCCGTGTTGCAACTGATGTACTTTGCATCCCTGATCGGCGGCGGCCGCCGCAGACAGTAGCAAACCAAATAGTATTCACAAAGAAAGGCCGTTCACAGATGGTGAACGGCCTTTCTTAGGGATAAGAATTGAGGGTTTCTTTAGCCTTCCCCTCCCCAAAGCTACGTTTTGGGGGCTTCGTCGCTAGGCTCTTCGAGGGGAAGCCTAAAATAAATCACAATAGTCTTATTGAAACCGACCCTGCGTAACAAACCTCTTTTGTCATTGCACCGGAAGCATTATCCCCAACCGAGAACCCGAGCCTTCCCCCCGCGGGGGAAGGTGGCGCACAGCGCCGGATGAGGGGAAAAAACAATCTCATCTCATGAGTCTGCTCCGCAGACAGCTACCCTTTGAGAGAAAACCTACAATAAATAGGTCCTGCATGCTGAGGCAGTCAGGCCGAACCTGCATGACAAAATTCTGCAATCTATCTCCTCTACCCTTTCCTCGCAGAAAGCCCAGCCCCGGCCCACCGCCCCAGCGCCAGCACGCCTAACAGAATCGCGCCCGCCAGCGCCGTGGTCGCCACCAGCGGGGTCGCGGCCTGCTTGACCCAGATCCCCACAAAAGCCCAGACCAGCACTAAGGGGTAGGCCACCTCTTTCCGCAGGAAGATCATCAAAACGCCCAGCAGGGTAGCCACGGCCAGCAGGATCACAGCCCAAAGCGCTTCGGTCAGCGGCGCGCCGCGCCAGCCCAGAGCGTAGAGCCCCTGCGAGATATTGGCAACCACGGCCACCGTCGCCCAGCCCAGGTAAATGCTGAAAGGCAGGTTCACCAGATATTTCCCCTGCCAGTCCTGCGCCTCACCCCCCGCCCGCAGCTTCAAATAGATGACCACAAGGCTGATGAGCAGGCCCAGGATCGGGATCAAAGTGAGGGTGAACTGTAAATAGTGCCACAGGAAAATCCAGACCAGGTTGAAAATGTTGGAAAGCGCGAACCACCCGGCAATCGCATCCACCCGCGGATCAGCCAGGCCGGCCTTCGTGACGCTGTAGATGGCAAAAGCGGACAAACTCAAGTAGATCAGCCCCCAGATCGAAAAGACATAGCCAGCCGGCACAAACAGGATCGGGAAGGAATCCGAGATCTCGCCGGTACTCAGGCCGTTCAATGGGAGGGCATTGGCCAGAAAATTGACACCCAGGGTCAGCAGGAGCGACCCCACGATCAGAATTCGATTCAAGGTCTTATTCATGATAATTTCTCCATTTTTCTCATTGTTTTTTCTTTATTTTACAATGACGACGTCCATTTGTTGAATCATTGTACAACCTTTATTCAGCAGACTCTTCCCAGCTTCCAGCCTCTTCCGCCCTGTTTTGCTATCCGACAGAACATGTTATAATTCGTAGCGGACAATTTTTGTCTGAAATTAATTTCCCACACCCTTCCCTTTACCAATAACGGTCCTTCACCAGGGGAAGTGGTGTTTTGAAAGGACAAATGATGCGCACGAGCTCAATTTATCGGGTGCTCGTCTTACTGATCGTGGCAACGCTGGTTCTGACCAGTTGCAAAGTGCCTGGGCCAGCCCTGCCTGCCTCAACCGATCCAAATGAAAATGAGGCTGTTGCTCCAACAGAGACCCTGCCCCTTGAACAAATCGCCGAAACCATCGAATCCCCCACACCCACCGTCATTCCCCCGACGGAAATCCCGATTGTCGAAAATCGGCTTCCGCCCGAGCGCTGGCAGGAATGGCCGGTGGTCCCGGAGCTGACCGGGCGTGAAAAAGCGATCTATCAATACGGCCTGGCGCTGGGCAATGACCCCAAAAGCTTCTCCAAAGTGGGCGACTGCCAGGCGATCAAGCAGGTGCTGATGGGCATCTACGACCAACCCAGCCGCTACACCATCACCGAGCAGAATGCCTTCCTTCAGGAAACGATCGAGAACTTCAGCGGCTCCTTCAACCGGGACGGTCAGGCCGTCCGCGGCGGTTTCAATACGGCCGCCGTCCTCTCCCCGGTCTGGGCCGACCCGGAAGTCTGCCAGCCCGGCGAGAACCCGATCGAATGCGAAAACCGGGTGCACAACCCCTCCTTCGTCATCATCAGCCTCGAAGTCTGGTGGGCCGGCCGCACGGTGGAACGCTATGAAGAATACATGCGCACCATCATCGAGTACTACCTTGATAACGGCGTGGTGCCGATCCTCTCCACCAAAGCCGATAACGTTGAAGGCGATCATCGCATCAACCTGGCGACCGCCCGGCTGGCCTACGAATACCACATCCCCCTGTGGAATTTCTGGCTGGCCGTCCAATCCATGCCCAACCACGGCATCGACCCCAACCGGGACGGCTTCCACATCAGTTATGAAGCCTGGACGGTCCGCAGTTTCACCGCCCTGCAGGCGCTGGATGCGGTCTGGCGCGGCGTCCGGGATGAGACAACCGCCGATCTGACCCCCGTGGCAACCCCCACGCCCGATGTCGCCTTTGCCGAAGTCGCCATCAGCCCCGCCCCCGCCAGCCCGGCGGTCGTCGCTGGGAACCCACGTCTGGTCTTCTCCCTCGAGCAGCGCAGCGGTGAAGCCAGCCAGAACCTGGGCGTCTTCACCTATGACCTGGCGACCCAAGCCCTCTATCAGGTCCTGGAAGCGGGCTACCAGCTGCAGGATGTGGACCCAAGCGGCACCAAGCTCCTGGTCAGCCAGGGCAGCAAGCTCTCCATCAGCGACCCCAACGGCAACATCACGGTGGTGACGGATAAACTGGCGGTCACCGGCCGCAACGCAAGCGCTTTCTGGCTGCCCGATGACCTGCGCCTGCTGGTGCTCACCGCTGAAGGCGAGAACCAGGCCGTTTGGCTGGTGGACCCGGCCAATGACAACTGGACTCAGGTTGCCGCGGGGCAGATCTCCGGCCTGATCAAACCCACCGGAGATACCCGCTTCTTCTGGTATCAGGGCCTCTGCCCGGCGGAGGCCGCCTGCGAAGATAACACCGTCTGGACCAATGGGGCCAAGGGGCCGGAGGAATTCCTGGGGCAACCCAACCTTGCGCTTTCCGGCACAGGGCTGGAAATGGCCTGGGTCGAGAACACCGAGGACACCACCCAGATCCTTTATATTGGCGCAACCGACAAGAGTTACCAGAACTACCTTTACCTGCCGGGCAACCGGGCGGTCGCGCTCGAATGGTCCCCGGACAGCAGCGATGTGGTTCTGCTCTCCAAGACCCGGGATGATTACACCGGTAAATCCGGCGATGCCCGCATCTTCGTGGTCAACCCGGCAGTTATGAACCAGCTTGAATATTATGCCTTCCCCGGCCTCAACCCCCGCGTGGCCTGGAACACCGCGGCCGATCAGCTCTTCCTGACCTCAACTCTGGCTGCCGATGATGGCAGCTATCAGCTGCTTTTCCGCCAGATGAACCTGGGCTCGGGTTTGTTCGATAACCTGGATAGCACCCTCTCGATCACTTCCACAGATTTCATCACTTTGGATAAAATCTATTGGATCACACCCTAATTAATGGAGGACGACAAAACATGAAAAATCAAAAGTGGCTCTACCTCATCGGGCTTGTTGCCCTGTTCGGCCTGGCCCTCTCGGCCTGCGCCGGCGGGCAGGATGCCCCTGCTCAAACCGTCCTGCTCTATCAGCAGGCCCTGGTCGATAAGAACCAGGAAGAACTGATCAGCTATACCTGTGCCGATTGGGAATCGCAGGCCCTCCTCGAACTGGACAGCTTCGTGAGCGTTGACACCGAACTGGTGGATGCGACCTGCCAGACCGTCAGCGAAGAGGGCGACACTGCCCGGGTCACCTGCGAAGGCTCCATCTCCGCCAGCTATAACGGCGAAGCCCGGGAATTCCCCCTCAGCGGCCGCACCTTCATCGTGGTCAAAGATGGCGGCGATTGGCGCCTCTGCGGTTACGAATAAAGCCGGAGTGACCTTTGCGCTGGCTTAAGGACCATCTCTTCACCAAAGAAAACCTCTGGGCGTTGCTGCTCTGCCTGTTGATTGCCATTCTTGTGATCTACAGCGCAGATAGGTCGCCGCTCTGGATCTATCAGGGTTTCTAAATGTCATTGCTCAATATCCTGATCCTGATCGCCGCTGCCCTGGCGCTGCGGCTTCTCTTCCCGGGGAAGCTGCGGCGCTGGGCGCTGCTGGTCAGCTCTGTCCTTGCGATCTTTTGGCTGCAGCCCAGCCTCCCCATCCGCCAGATGGATTTCTGGTTCCCCACCGCCACCCTCGGCCTCGTGCTGGCCAGCTGGGCGCTGACGGCTGAAAAGGAACAGCTCAAAGCCCGGCAAAACCAGCTCGCCGCCGCCCTGGCCCTCGGGACCGTTCTGCTATTGGCCCTGTTGCGCTTTGTCAGCCTCCAGGGGGTCCTGACGGCTTCCCGGCCGCCCCAGTTCTCATCCGTGCTGATCGCCCTGCTGGTCATCGCTCTCCTGGCGGCCCTGCTGGTGCGCTTCCTCCAGCCCACTCGCCCAGCCCTGACGGCGGGCGTTTTGCTGATCCTGGTGATCTTCGTCCTGCTGAAAACCCCTGCCCTGGCAAGCCTTTCCAGCACTGGCCTGCGCAGCCTGATGGGCCAGGACAAAAGCCTGGCGCTGCCAAGCGACCTGGGCTGGCTGGGCTTCTCCTATGTGGCCTTCCGCCTGATCCACACCCTGATCGACCGGATGAACGGCCGCCTCAAGGAAATGGGCCTGGATGAAGTGCTGATCTACACGATCTTCTTCCCGACCTTCCTGGCCGGCCCGTTGGATCGGCTCCAGCGGTTCCGCAAGGACTTGAACGACCCCCAGCCTTTGGATGCGGAGGAACTCCGGACCAGCGGCACACGCCTGGCGGCCGGCCTTTTCCGCAAGTTCATCCTGGCCGACACGCTCGCGCTGGTCGCCATCATCGCCGCCAACGTCACCCAGGTGCGCTCGGCGGGCTGGCTCTGGCTGATGCTGGCCGCCTACAGCTTCCAGCTTTATTTCGATTTCGCCGGCTACAGCGACATTGCCATCGGGGTGGGCCGCCTGCTGGGCTTCACCCTGCCGGAAAACTTCAACCATCCCTACCGCCAGCCCAACCTGACCCAATTTTGGAATAATTGGCACATGACCCTGACCCAATGGGTCCGGGGTTACTTCTTCAACCCGGTCACCCGCGCGCTGCGCAAAAATAAAAAGCTGCCCGCGCCCCTGGTCATTTTTATCACCCAGGTCAGCACGATGCTGGTGATAGGCCTCTGGCACGGGATCACGCCCAACTTCATCATCTGGGGCCTCTGGCACGGCCTGGGGCTTTTCATCCATAACCGCTGGAGCAGCTATACCAGCCCGAAGAGGGCCGCCCTGGTTACGAAGCGCCCGGCTCTGGACAAGGTCCTCCACCTCAGCGGCGTCGCCTTCAACTTCGTCTTCGTCAGCCTGGGCTGGATCTGGTTCGCCCTCCCCACCCCGGCGCTGGCCCTGGAGACTTTCGGAAAGCTGTTTAGGATCGCATGACCGGCCAGCTCCCTCGGAAAACGCTTCTGACCACGGTATTGCTGGCTGCTGTGCTGGTCGCTGGCTGCGCGCCGCAATCCACCTCGCCCGTCACAGAGCAACCCACCCAAACAGCCGCGGCCCCCGCTAAATCCACGCTGACCCCCACAGGCACCCTGATGCCCACGCCAACCGAAACAGCCGTCCCCACCGCCACCCCGGATACCCGCCTCAAACCGGAGGCCTGGCAGGATTGGCCCGTGATCCCGGACCTTGAACCCGCTGCCTTCGAGGTCTACGCCCTCGGGCAGGAACTGGGCCGGGATGCCCAGGTCTTCTCAGTGATCGGCGACTGCCAAAGCTCGCCGACCTATTTCCTCAGCAAATATGACGAAAACCGCTACACCCTGCCGGAAGGCCGGGAAGCGCTGCAGGAGACCATCGACTGGTACGCCGGCTCCTTTGTGCACCGCAGCATCACCGTCAAGAACGGGATGACCGCCCCCAGCGCGCTCAACCCCTATTGGAGCGACCCGGACCTCTGCGACACCACAGAGACCCCGGTGGACTGCGAAGTGCGCCTCTCCAACCCTTCCCTGGTGCTGATCAGCCTGGGCACCAACTGGAACCCCTCCACCTCGCAGGAGGATTACATCGCCTATCTTAACCAGATCGTTGATATCCTTCTGGAGCAGGGCGTCCTGCCGGTGCTCTCCACCAAAGCCGATAATTCCGAGGGCGATTACAGCCGCAACCTGGCGATGGCCCAGGTGGCCTATGACCGCCACCTCCCGCTTTGGAACTTCTGGGCGACCGTGCAGGACCTGCCCAATGGCGGGCTGGATAAGGACCGCGAGAATGTTTACCTCAGCTATCAGGCCTGGGACACCCGCAACCTCTCCGCCCTGGAACTGCTCGACAGCCTGCGGCAGCAACTGACCCACGCCGAATGACCTGCCCGCCTGGATCGCAAGAGAAATAACCCATGACTGAAGAAAAACAACCTGAAACAAAATCCACCGCCCAATTCATCCGCAATGTGCTGGTTAAAGGTCTGCTGCTGTTCCTGATCCTCAATTTTGCGGTCGGCCTGATCCCGGTCGGGAACACCTGGGGCAGCCTTTCGCTCTACAACCGAGTTTGGCCCGGCCGGGTGCGGCTGCCCTTCGGCGAGAACCCCGCTGAGGCCTATAACCTCAGCCTCTACGACCTGGAAGCGATGTTCGCCTCCCATGAGATCCATGCCGGTCCGAAGCCGGCCGACGAATACCGCATCATCCTGATCGGCGACAGCGCCACCTGGGGAACCCTGCTCGAACCACAGGACACCCTCAGCGGCCTGATCAACGCCGACGGGCTGACCGCCAGCGACGGCCGGACCGTGCGGGCCTATAACCTGGCCTACCCCTCCATGTCCATCGCCAAGGACCTGATGATCCTCGAAAAAGCCCTGACCTATGAGCCGGACCTGATCCTCTGGCCAGTGACCCTGCAATCTTTCCCCAACTCAATCCAGGTTGAAACGCCCCTGGTCGCCAACAACCCCCAGCGGGTGATTCCGCTGATCGAAACATACGATCTGCCTCTGAAAGACGATCTTTCGGCGTTCACCCAGACCACCTATTGGGACCGCACCCTGATCGGCCGCCGACGCACCCTCTTTGATGCCCTTCAACTCCAGTTCTACGGCATGATGTGGGCGGCCACCGGGATCGACCAGACCTATCCCACCGACTACACTCCCGCCCAACGCGATTTTGAAGCGGATAACACCGCCTTTGCCGGGTGGGCGCCGGGAGAAATGCAGCAGGCAGACCTGCTGACCACGGCCCTCAGGGCTGGGGCCAGCCTGGCCGGGGATGTGCCCGTGCTGGTGGTCAACGAACCGATCCTGGTCAGCGCCGGCGAAAACAGCGCCATCCGCTATAACTTCTTCTACCCCCGCTGGGCCTATGACCAATACCGCGCCTGGCTGGCGGAGGATGCCAGCCTGTCCGATTGGGCTTATCTCGACCTTTGGGATAGCGTCCCCGAAACCGAATTCACCAATTCCGCGGTCCATCTGACCCCCGCCGGCTCTCAGGCCTACTATGAAGCCCTGAAGCCCGCGCTGGAGCAGTTGCTTGCGCCGTAGGTGGTAAAATACACAGGATTGTCGCCTAAGAGAACCTGGGTGGCATGAAAAAATCTGATTGAGGAGACAAAATCAAATGAAAAGCGAAATCATTAAAAAACTGGAAGCCTACCTGCGAGAAGAAGTCCTGCAGCAACCCGAGCGTGAGATCAAGGCCGACGAAGCGCTGATCTCCAGCGGGCTGATCGATTCCTTCAGCCTGGTGGATGTCGCCTTATTCGTTGAAGATAACTTTGACGTCCATATTGACGACACAGAGCTGAACGCGGACTCCTTTGACACCCTGAATCAATTGGCCGATCTGATTATCGAACGCCAGGACGCTTAATGCAGACGTTCCACCACATTCTCAAAAACCACTATGAAAACCGGCCGGATGAGGTTGCGATCTACCTGCAGCACGCCGGCGAAGAAGACCGGCCGATCACCGTCCGCCAGCTGCTCTCCAGCGCGGTGGGCGCCCAGCGCAGGCTGGAAGCGGAAGGCATCCAGCCCGGCGAGGTGGTGCTGCTGATCTTCCAGCACGGGCAGGACCTGATCCGCACCTATTTCGGCACACTCCTGCACGGCGCCATCCCCTCCATCATGCCCTACCTGACGGAAAAGCTCCAGCCGGAGCGCTACCGCCGGGATCTGGCCGCGCTGATCGAGGTGACCCAGCCTTCAGCAATTTTCACCTACGCAGAATTTGAGCCGGAAGTCCGGGCTGCCCTCAAAGAAGAGGACTCCGTCCGCACCGTGATGATTGCGGAGGAACTGGGAGAAGGCGGCGAACCGCTCTTCGACCTCAACCGCCGCCAGCCGGAAGATATCGCCCTGCTGCAGCATTCCTCCGGCACCACCGGCCTGCAGAAGGGCGTTGCCCTCTCCCACCAGGCCGTCCTCAACCAGGTCCGCACCTATGCCGATGTCCTGCATATCGACCCGAAATCGGATGTGCTGGTCAGCTGGCTGCCGCTCTATCATGACATGGGTCTGATCGCCGGCTTCCTGATGCCGATCCTCTATGGCCTGCCGCTGGTGCTGATGTCCCCCTTCGACTGGGTCCGTGCGCCCCAGCGCCTGATGCAGGCCGTCAGCCAATACAAGGGCACCCTCGTCTGGCTGCCGAACTTTGCCTATAACTTCTGCGCCACCAAGATCCGCCCCCGCCACATGGAAGGCCTTGACCTTTCCTCCTGGCGGCTGGTGACCAATTGTTCCGAACCGATGCGGCATGACAGCCAGCAGCTCTTCCTGGAGGCTTTCAAGCCCTATGGCTTCAGGGAAAGCGCCCTGGGCACCAGCTATGCCATGGCCGAAAACACCTTTGCCGTCACCCAGGGCGGCGTGGACACCCCCGTGCGGATCGACTCCGTGGACCGGGACTCCCTCCAGATCGACCGGATCGCCCGCCCCGCTGTGGAAGGCCAGCCCTCGATCGACATGGTCTCCGCGGGCAAGCCGATCCCCAACACCCAGGTCAAAATTGTGGACCCGGAAGGCAATTCCCTGCCAGACCGGCAGATCGGCGAAATCGCCCTCTTGTCAGACTGCATGCTCACGGAATACTATCACCGCCCGGAAGCCACCAAAAAAGCCTTCCTTGACGGCTGGTATCTGACCGGGGACTTTGGCTATATGCTGGATGGCGAAGTCTACATCAGCGGCCGCAAGAAAGACCTGATCATCGTCGGCGGGAAGAACATCTACCCGCAAGACATTGAACGGATCGCCTACACCGTCCCCGGCGTGCATCCCGGCCGGGCCGTGGCCTTCGGCATCTTCTCGCCAAAGATGGGCACCGAACAGGTCATGCTGGTGGCCGAGGTGGATACCGATGACCCCGACGAGAAACAGCGGATCGCCAATGAGATTCGCCAGGTCGTCACCCAGGATTCAGCCGTGGCCTTGCGCCATGTGCACCTGGTGGAGGATGGCTGGATCATCAAGACCAGCTCCGGCAAGACGGCCCGCCTGGCAAACCGGGATAAATTCCTGAAAGAAACCGGTCTGACCATCGTCTGACCCGAAAGTCAGGCTCAAAGCAGTCAAGGCACCTCGCAAGGTGCCTTCTTAATTTAATTGCCAGCCTCCCCCAGATCTGCAACTTATCGAAGCTTTTCCCGTAGAGTTAATGGATCCAAAAAAACGAAAGCTAATTTGAAAGACGTCATCCATGAAATCCAGGAAAATCCTTCTTATCTCAGTTTTGCTGGTTCTCAGCCTCATAGTGATGGCCTGCTCGCTCCCTGTGATCAAGGTCGTCAAAGGCTCCGGCACGCTGGCAACCGAAAGCCGTGAAATCAGCGACTTAACGGCTGTCCACCTAGACGGAGCCGTAAAAATGGTCATCACCCAGGGTGAATCAACCTCGCTGACCGTGGGAGCGGAAGATAACCTCATCTCGAGCCTGCAATCCACCGTTGATGGCGACACGCCGAAACTGTATTATCAGGACAACATCTGGCAGAAGACCCTCCTCCCGACCGAGACAATCCTCTAGACCCTGACCGTCACCGACCTGAATGCGATCACTTTCAATGGCGGCGGCACGTTGAATTATTTCGGAGAACCTGCTATCATCCAAAATATCAATGGCGCGGCGAATATCAACGCTCTCGGCAATAAATAATTTTCGATCCTCATTAATCCCCCAGCCTGCCCCCTCATCCCGCAGGCAGGGCATTTGGAATAAAAAGGAGCACAATATGAAAAGAAAATCCGGCATCTTTGGCGGGGTCCTCCTGATCCTGATCGGTCTGCTCTTCCTGGCAAGTGAGATCTACCCCGACATCTTCAGTTTCTGGCGCTGGCCCTTCATCCTGATCGGCCTGGGAATTATCTTCCTGCTCTGGGCGCTGATCGCGGGCAGGGGGGGCTTGGCCGTTCCAGGCGCCATCCTCTCCGGTTTGGGCGGTATCTTCTACTATCAGGAAGTCACCCAAAATTGGGAATCCTGGGCTTATGTCTGGGCGCTGATCCCCGGTTTCGTCGGGGTCGGGATCTGGCTCAGCGGTCTGATCAATAAGAAATTCAAACAGAACTTCTCAGGCGGCCTGACCCTGATCCTGATCAGTACCATCCTGTTTTTCGCCTTCGGCGCCCAATTCGGCCTGCAACCGGCGATAACCATGTTTTGGCCCATCTTGCTGATCGCCCTTGGCGCTGTCGCCCTGATCCGGGCGCTGCTTAGAAACAAAGATCAGGCATAATCCCAAATGTGAATCAAAAAAGAGACGTTCTTAGAACCAACGTCTCTTTTGGTTTAATCAAGACCTTGACTATGGCTGAAATTGGTCCCAGGCGGCTTTCACCCGGTCATAAGTCTCCGCAAGCGACTCGGGCAGCACCCGGGTCTCACCAACCGTGGACATAAAGTTCGTATCGCCGCCCCAGCGCGGCACAATGTGCATGTGGAGGTGGTCGGCCACGCCTGCTCCGGCCATCTCACCCAGGTTCAGCCCCACATTGAAGCCTTCCGGTTCATACACAATCTGGAGGACATCAACCGCTTTGTTCGTCATCTCCATCAGCTCCACCCGGGCGGCCGCCGTCAGGGCATGCAGCCGGTCCACATGGGCAAAGGGCACACACATCACATGCCCGCTGGTGTAAGGGTAACGGTTGAGGATCATGAACACATGCTCCCCACGGTGAAAGATGAGGTTCTCCCAGCCATCAGCCTCTGCGGCCGCCTGGCAAAAGACGCAAGCGTGATAATCGTGATGTTCTTGGATATATTTCATACGCCAGGGTGTCCAAATTCGATCCACTATTGAATCATCCTTAATTTTGAGATTTAATAATTGTATCAGATAATCAATCTAGGGTATTTTATTGTTATACTTAATTATTCGCGCTCGGAAATATAACTTATGGAACAATTTTCTCTCTTTCAGCCCAGAAACGTCCTCAAAGTCAGCCAGCTGACGACCTATTTGCGTCAGCTCTTGGAAAGCGACCCGATCCTGCAGGAAGTCTGGGTTGAGGGCGAGATCTCCAATTTTTCCCAGCCGGCCTCGGGGCACCTTTACTTCACCCTTAAAGATGGAGAGGCAGCCATCCGCTGCGTCATGTGGCGGAACGCCGCCCAACGGATGAGCTTCGCACCCCGCGAAGGCCTGGCGGTGCAGGCCCATGGCAGCATGGGCATCTACGAGGTCAGCGGTCAGGTCCAGCTCTATGTGGACGCCCTGACCCCCGCCGGGGAAGGCGCGCTCTATCAGGAATTCCTGCGCCTCAAGGCCAAGCTGGAGGCCGAGGGCTTATTCGAAGAAGACCGCAAACGGACCCCGCCCTGGCTGCCCAAGGTCATCGGGATCGTTACCTCGCCCACCGGGGCCGCCCTGCAGGACATGCTCAACACCCTCCGGCGGCGTTATCCCGTTGCCGAGGTGGTCCTTGCGCCCACGCCCGTCCAGGGAATCGATGCGCCGCCGGGGATCGTCGCGGCCCTGAAACGTCTGAACGCCGAAATCCGACCAGACGTGATCCTGGTGGGTCGCGGCGGAGGATCGATTGAGGACCTCTGGGCCTTCAATGACGAAGCGGTGGTCAGAGCCGTTGCCGCTTCTGAAGTGCCGGTCATCTCCGGAGTCGGCCATGAAACCGATTTCACCCTGACCGATTTCGCCGCAGACCGCCGCGCGCCAACCCCCACCGCCGCCGCAGAGCTGGCCACGCCGGACCGCGCGGAACTCCTCGGCGTGATCGCTGAACTCAGCGCCCGGCATACCGTTCTGGTGCGGGAAATCCTGGCTGACCTGCGCTGGGAGGTCGCCCAGCAAAAGAATACTCTGAAACAATTATCCCCCGCCCACCGGGTGGATAATTACCGCCAGCGTCTGGATGAAGTCCAATTCCGATTGGAGAAATCCATCCAGTCCCGGCTGGACCGCGCGCAACTGACCCTGGCCCATCTGACCCAATCCCTGCACAGCCTCAGCCCGATTGCCGTCCTGAACCGGGGCTATGCAATCGTCACCCAGGAGGACACGGGCCGGATCGTGAAACAAGCCAACCAGCTTGAAATTGATGAAGCCATCCGTATCCGGGTAAGTGAGGGTTCCCTGACTGCCCGAATTTCCAAGATTGATCCAGGAGGTTCCTGATGACTGATGAATTGAAGAAAGAAATCCAGGCTATGGATTTTGAAACCGCTTTTGCCGCTCTGCAGGAGAATATCGCCATGCTCGAAGGGGAAGAACTCCCGCTCGAAACCGCATTGGAAGTCTATGAACGCGGGCAGCTGCTCGCCCAGCGTTGCGCGGAACTGCTCGAATCGGCCGAGTTAAAGGTTCAGCAGCTCTCCCAAATTTCAGACTCCTCGGATAGCGCAGAAGGATAACGCCATGCCCCTGATAGACGTCTTGCAAAACCCTGTCCTGATCGCTTGCCTGATGGCCTCTCTGCTGGCCCAGATCCTCAAGATGCCCATTGAATACCTGCGGAGTAATGAATGGGATTGGTCGCTGATCCTCAGCGCCGGCGGTATGCCCAGTTCGCACTCCGCCATGGTCACAGCGGCCGCAACCGGGGTGGGCCATTACATGGGCTTTGACACGCCCGCCTTCGGCCTGGCCTTCGCTGTGGCGGCCGTGGTGATCTATGATGCCACCAATATTCGGCGACAGGCCGGTTTCCACGCCCAACAGATCAACCGGATCATCAATGAGTTTTTTCAGGGCAAAGCCAAGCCCGTCAGAGAGTATGGCGAATTGAAAGAGGTGCTGGGGCATTCCCCCGTCGAAGCCCTGGGCGGCATCATCCTGGGCCTCCTGATCAGCATCGTCTCCTGGCAGATCTGGCCGTGAGAGGGTCGCTTCATCCTTAAGTTATAAATCGGCTTGTACCCAGTATTGCTTAAATAAAGGTAATCCAAAATCGTCTTTTCCATGCTTGCCATCAGAAAAATCTCTCCCTGGCTCGAACGGAGGACCTCATATCCAAACATCAAGCTTGGCTTTAAGCTTCGATAACTAAAAAGTCCCCAATCACTCTCAAAGCGGGAGGTCTTCTTTGAAGTCACGCTGGTGACGCCATAAACTCTCTCAGGAATGATCTGATAGTATGCCAGGGATGATTCCAAACTTACGTAGGAAGGTTGAACCATCTTGTTCGCAATAAAATATAACAATATGGGATCAATCTGGACATCATCAAAGGTATAGTAACCTCCGACAATGGGTTTAACCCAGCCCTTATCCAGCCAATAGGTCAATTGAGGCTTGTGAAAACCAGGATCGACCTTTCGGATATCGTTTAAATTAAATGCTGGTAATTCAATTAACTTCTTTTTGAAATCCAAATATTTCATATATTTCTTAAAGTAAATAAATATATTAACTTTTAGAAAAAAATACATTTATAAAGCCCTCTTGTCAAGTCAATTCTGAAAACTGCCCCCCCTATCGTCGCCTTATCCTCCCCACCAATGCCCGCACCACCCCCATCACTTCAGGCACCTTCAAGGCCCACATCAGCCCGCCATAGACGCCAACGCCCACGCCCAGCCCGCCAAACAGGATGACCACAGGGGAGCGGCCGGCCAACAGGGTTTCCCAGCCCATCACGGCAGCCGCCATCAAAGCGGTCCCCAGGATGGAGGTGGCAACGCCCTTCCAGATATAGCCCCCGCCCAGGCCATTCAAGCGTTTGCGCATCAGCAGGATCAGCGCAATGCTTTCCAACGCGGTCGCCAGTGAATTCGCCAGCGCCAACCCGCCATGCGGCATCCAGCCGATTCGGGCGAACAAACTGGAAAATGACAGGCTCAGGCCAATATTCAAGCCCATCGCCGCCACGCCCACCGTGACAGGCGTGCGGGTATCATGCATCGCATAAAATGCCCGGCTGAGAATCTCCACCAGCGCGTGCCCCACCAGGCCGGCCGCATACCAGAGCAGCGCCCAGGTCACCAGCTCCGTCGAATGGGCAGTGAACTCCCCCCGCTCATAAAGCACCCGGATCAGAGGGTAGCGCAGCAGGATCAGGCCCACCGAGGAGGGGATCGCCAGCAATAGAACGGCCCGCAGCGTGGAAGCCAAAGAAGCGCGCATCTCCGCCAGCTCGCCCCGCGCCACCTGGGCCGAGAAAGTCGGCAGTGACGCGATCGCCGCCGATTGAGCCACCGCCATTTCCGGCATCAGCATCAGACTGAAAGCCAGAGAAATCGCGCTGACGCTGCCGCCTGGCTGCCCCAAAGCGATGATGGTATTGATAATGAAATTGAGCTGCACCACGGCCACGCCAAGCAGCCGCGGCCCCATCAACTTAAAAACTTCCAGGACAACCTTATCCCGCAGACCCAGGAAGAAGTGATAAGCCCGGCCTTCCAGCCGAAACAAGCGTGGCAGCTGCACCACCAGGTGCATCAACGCCCCGCCGACCACGCCAATTGCCAGCCTTTGGATGCCCCAGCTGTGCGGCAAAAACCAGGTCCCCAGGATCATCCCCAGAGAATACATGGCCGGCGCGACCGCCGGAATCAAAAACACCTGATGGGCATTCAGGATTCCCATCACCAGACCGCTGATGCCAAAAATGAACACCGAGGGCAGCATCGTCCGCAGGAGGGAGATCGTCAGCGCTTCCTGTCCCAGGTTCGCCTCCGGCGCCAGCAGGAACAGGCCATAGCGCACGATCTGAGGCGCAAAGAGCCAGGCCAAAACGCTGATCAGGATCAGAGCCAGGAGCACCAGGTTGATCACGCCCGAAGCCAGCTTCCAGGCGCCGGCCCGGTCTTCCCGGGTCAGGAATCCGGTGAAAGTTGGAATGAAGGCGGAACCCAGGGCGCCGCCTGCCACCAGGTTAAAAAGCAGCTCAGCGATCCGGTTCGCCGCGTTAAAAGAGTCCATCTCAACGGAAGTGCCAAAAGCATTGGTGATCACGATGCCCCGGACCACCCCGACCAGGTTGCTGATGATGAAAGCCACCATCACCGTCCCGGCAGCCCGGGCGATCTGCCGGTTGGCAGAGGGTGTTGCGTTTTCAGCTTGGGTCATTGATCCTCTTGGTCCTGCGTTTCAGCCCGAATCCAGAGCTGATCCTTCTCCTCAGCGGAAAGGTCCACCAGCGATTGACCGGCGGCCAATGAATCTGCTTCCATTTTATCAAACTGCAACCGGAAGCGGTTGATCGCCTCTCGCAAAGCCGCCTCGGCCTCCACACCCCGCTGGTGGGCCAAACTGGTCAGGCCAAAGAGCAATGCGCCCAAGGTCTGAGAAAAGTCGGTTTCAGACGATTGCAGCAACTCGGTGAGCATAGCCCGAATGGACGCTTCCTCTCCCAGCTCAACGAGCCGGTCAAACTTCACCCGGCGAACCCGTTCCACGATCTCCTCGGCTTGCAGCAGGGCTGGCAGCGCGCGGGGCACGCCATCCAGCAGCCCCTTCTTACTGGATTCGCCATTCTCCCGGCGTTCATTCTCCTTGATCGCTTCCCAATTCTGGATTACGCCGGAAACATCGGCCACCTCCACCGAGGAAAAGACATGGGGATGGCGGCGGATCAGCTTGGTGCTGATCCCTTCGATCACCTCATTGACCGTGAATTCGCCTTGTTCAAGCCCAATCTGCGCATGCAGGCCAATCTGCAGCAGCAGGTCCCCCAATTCCTCAGCCAGGTCGTGCATATTGCCCCGGTCGAGGGCATCCAGCGCCTCATAGGCCTCCTCGATCAGGAATGGCCGCAGGCTCAGATGAGTCTGGGCTTTGTCCCAGGGGCAGCCATCCGGTGCCCGCAGCCGGGCAATCACTTCCATAAAAGATTCAAACGACGCATTGGCCGCCAGGGGTGGAACATACAGAGAACTCAGACTGCCCAAAGCGGGAGACTGGGCTATCTCGCCCAGTGGCAAATCTTCGACAATCTCCTGATCAGTCCCGGCGGCGTGCACCAGCCGGACCGGATGCGTTTCAGGATAGGTCCCGAGCAAAACCGCCCTGACCTGGGCTGCACTTTCCGCAGTTGTGATCTGCGTGATCAGGGCCGGGCTGGAAGGTGAAAAATCGGGCGTATGCAACCCGGATAAAGCCAGCCCGTCCTCCAGGCTCAGGCTGGGGAAGGGATCAATACCCAGGGCCTTGAAAGTGGGTTCCAGGAAGCTCAGCCCCCCAATCACCCGATAAGGGATGCCTTCCCGCTTGGCTCTCGCAATGATCGCTGCGGAGGTGGCCTCGGCCACCAGAGGGTGCCCCGGCACGGCGTAAGTCACGCCGCCCGGCTGGCGACCCAAAGCAAGGATTTCATCCGCCACAGCGCCTACGGCGGCTTCCCGTTCCCGCGCTTGCAGCAACAGATTGTCAAACCCAATCAAGGTCAGTCCATTCGGCAGGGCATTCACGATCGGATGGGCCAGCGTGCGCAGATAAAGCGTATCCAGCGTGAGGATCCAGTCCCAGGCTTCCCGCGTGAGCGCGCCGATGTTGCCGGGGCCAAGCCCCAAAAGTGTGATGCCAAATTCCGGCTGGGGAGTGTTGTTTTCGGTCATAGTCGATCCTGTTTTTACAAATTAACAAATAGAGACGTTGCAATAACGTCTCTATTATCTTCTCATACTATTAGCCTGTGAACAAGAACACACCTAAGATCTGTTCAAGCCGCCCAACAGGGCCGGCCTGGAAAGGCCAAAACCTATTGGGGTTTCTGAAAGCGTGATCCAGCTCTAGCGTTTGGTGTAGGTAGGTGCCTTGCGGGCCCGTTTGAGGCCTGGTTTTTTCCGTTCCTTGACTCGAGGGTCGCGGGTCAGGAAGCCGCCATGGCGCAGAGCAGGACGGAGTTCCTCGTCCATTTTGACCAGTGCCCGAGCGAGGCCGAGTTTCACGGCATCACGCTGGCCAGTCACACCGCCGCCTGCAACGGTCACGGTCACAGTGTAGTTCTTCTGGTTCTGGTCGGTAACGTCAAACGCCTTGAGAATGGCAGGAATGTCACCCTCACGGGTGAAGAAAGCTTCCAGGGTCTTACCGTTCACGGTAAAATCACCGGTGCCTGCCATCAAACGCACACGGGCAGAGCTTTCTTTACGACGACCAACACCTTCATAATATCGGTTATCCATAAATACAGGTACTCCTCTTACTCAACTAACGCTGGCTGTTGTGCCTGATGTGGATGTTCACTTCCGGCATAAACGTGCAGGTTCTTATAGATCCGGCGGCCAAGTTTGTTCTTTGGGATCATGCCCCAAACGGCTTTTTCAATCACACGCTCGGGGAATCGGGCCAATTGGTCACGCAGGGTGATCTCTTTGATCCCACCCGGGTAACCCGAGTGATGGTAATACTTCTTGCTTTCCAGGCGGGTCGGGAAGACGGCGACCTTTTCAGCATTGATCACAACCACATTGGCACCCGTCATTGCGCCGGGGGTGTAATTCGGTTTATTTTTTCCAAGCAATAATTGGGCGATCTTGGTCGCCAGGCGGCCCAGGTTCTGCCCTTCGGCGTCAACCAGCAGCCAATCTCGCTCAACTTGCCCTTTTGGTACGAATGTTTTATTCACAGTCTAACTCTCCATCATTCAAAGATCCACTCGCCGGCATCCGCCTTCGATGAAATCCGTCATTGCTTCAGTTGTAACTCACTTCTTCCAATACAAGGCCTTGTGCCGGGGCCAGCCCATTCAAAGGCAATTGTCCAGTTCTGATCCCTTCGGCGATCGTCGTCACCGGGAACTTGCCCTGGCCAATTTCCACCAGCATCAGGGTGGTCCGCCGGACCATGTGATAGAGGAAAGCATTGGCGGTGATATCAAAACGATATTCATCACCCTCCTGCTGCCATTCGGCGGCAAAGACTTCCCGCACGGTCACACCCGAGTCGCTCGTTGGAGCGCCAAAGGCTTTGAAATCATGCGAGCCGATCAGGTCCTGAGCGGCCAAATTCATCCGCTCCAGGTCCATTCCCTGCCAAACCCGCCAGGCAAACATCTCTCTGAGCGGGTCACGGACCGGCTGGCAAATGACATGGTAACGGTAGCGGCGCCAGATGGCGGAGTAACGGGGGTGGAAATCCGCATCAGCAACTTCCACGGATGAAACCGCCATATCCTGCGGTAAGTAATAGTTCAGCGCCTTGACCAGGTCATTCTCAGAATGATCCCACGCCAGCCTGAAACTGACCACCTGCCCACGGGCATGCACGCCCGCATCCGTCCGGCCTGCGGCGTGGATGCTTTGCCCCTGCCAGCCTAGCTGACGCAGGGCCTGTTCAAATTCCGCTTGAACCGTCCGAGCGTTGGCCTGGCGTTGAAAACCAGCGAATTCGGTGCCATTGTATGAAAGAATACTTTTGTAAAGTACAGGGTCCATCCGGTAAGTCCGGGGGACTACTCTTCGACCAGTTCGATCAATGCCATCTCAGCCCCATCGCTGTGGCGGGGGCCCAGTTTCAGGATCCGAGTGTAGCCGCCGTTGCGGTTGGCATAACGCGGGGCAATATCAGTGAATAATTTCTGAACAACCGGGCGGCTTCCCGTGCCCAGCTTGGCAACTGCCAAACGGCGGGCATTCATAACCTTGATCTCATCCACATCCTGGTTATTGCGAGCCAGGGTGATCAATTTCTCGGCATCTGCCTGAATGGATTTCGCTTTCGGCAGTGTGGTTTTGATCCGTTCATTTTCAAGAAGCTGCCGGATCATCGTGCGGCGCATCGCAGTCCGATGGCCGGAATCACGGTTCAGCCGGTAACCTTTTACTTTATGTCGCATTTTATTAACTCTCCGTCGTTTCTTCTTCCTCGTCCAGGAAGCCCTTTTCAGCCATCTTTTCCTTCAACTCGGTCAGACTCTTGTCGCCAAAGTTGCGGATGGAAAGGATGGCCTCTTCGCCCTTATCAAGCAGATCAATCACATCGCCAACGGTGGTGATGCCAGTCCGCTTGAGTGAATTGAAGACCCGGACGGTCAGGTCAAGATTTTCAATCGGCATTTCAGCTGCTTCGCTGTTAATTGTGCCAGTGGGTTCAACCTGTTCGATCGGAACAGAGAGCATCTCTTCGCTGATCCCGGCAATGAAACGCAGATGCTCGATCAGGATCTTGGCGGAGTCGCTCATCGCCTGTTCGGGCGAGACCGTCCCATCGGTCCAGATTTCGAGGATCAAGCGATCATAATCGGTGCTCTGACCCACGCGGGCTAATCCAACAGTCCAGTTGACCTTTTTGACAGGCGTGAAAATGGCATCGACCGGCAATTCGCCGATCGGAAGCCGATCACTGCGTTCGTTGGCCGGAGAATACCCCCGGCCGCGTTCCACGGTCATATCAATTTCAAGGCTGGCGTTTTTGCTGTCCACGGTAAACAGGTAGAGGTCAGGGTTCACAATTTCCACTTCCGGCGGACAAATAATGTCGGCCGCAGTGACCGTTCCCTCACCACTGACTTCCAGATGAAGGTGCGCGACATCCACATCAAAGAGGATCATGCGCAGCTGCTTCAGCTGCAAGATCACCTGGATCACATCTTCCCGCACGCCCTCGATATCACTGAACTCGTGCAGCACATCCGTAATATGAATGGATGTGATTGCAGCGCCTTCCAGCGAAGAAAGCAGGACCCGGCGTAAGGCGTTCCCAACGGTCGTGCCAAAGCCGCGTTCCAGCGGGCTGATTGCAAACTTACCATAATTCCGAGCTTCTGCAACCCGTTCGACTTTCGGTTTTACCATACTTATAGTTCCAGTCACGTCATACCCCTTACCAGTGCATCCTTTTGCACTACCATTGAGCAGGCTTATCGTGAGTAATACTCAACGATCAGCTGTTCGTTCAGATTACCATCAATCTCGGCACGTTCGGGTAAACGGATAACCCGTCCATACAGGTTGTTGACATCTTGTTCGATCCAAGCGGGGGGCGTCCGTGTTGCCTCATTTTGCTTGAGGGTCTTGAAATATTCGTTCTGTTTGGATTGGCTCCGCACAGTGATGGTATCGCCAGCCTTCAGAACGGTGGAAGCAACATCGTTACGGCGGCCATTCAACAGGAAATGACCATGATTCACCAACTGGCGAGCCTGGCTGCGGCTATCCGCAAAACCCATCCGGTAGACAACGTTGTCCAGGCGGGATTCAAGGATCTGCAACAGGTTCAAACCCGTCAGGCCCGTTTGCATTTGGGCATCACCAAAATACCGGCGGAACTGACGTTCATAAACACCATAAATCCGCTTTGCTTTTTGCTTGGCACGTAACTGCAATGAATAGTCGGACTGACGGCCGCTCCGCCCACTGTAACGTCCATGTTCACCTGGGGGATAAGCACGTTTTTCCATCGCGCATTTAGGGGTGAAGCATCGCTCACCCTTCAAAAATAATTTCTCACCTTCACGGCGGCAGAGTTTGCACGCCGGACCAGTATATCTTGCCATTGAATTCCTCTCTTATTCTACTTTAGACGCGGCGGCGTTTGGGTGGCCGGCAGCCATTATGCGGAACCGGGGTGATATCCGAAATGGACTTGACGGTGATGCCCATGCCTTGCACGGCACGGATGGCAGACTCACGACCTGGGCCAGGGCCTTTGACGATAATATCAACTTCCTGGATCCCGAAGGTTTGTGCAGTCTTCATCACTTGTTCAGCAGCCAAACGGGCAGCAAAGGGGGTGCTTTTTCGGGAGCCTTTGAAACCGGCCGACCCGGCGCTTCCCCAACAAACCGTGTTACCCTGTTGATCGGTAACGGTGATAATGGTGTTGTTGAATGAAGCGAAAACATGCACCTGAGCTGACGACATCTGGCGCTTGACTTTGCGCGAGCTGGTACCTCGCCGCGATCGTTGTGCTTTAGTTGCCATTGTACCTCACTAACTCATATCCTCACCCAACCGAAGGTCCATCTTGCCGCGGGGCAGAAAGGAAGGAGAACCCCAGACGGTAATCCTCGGAAGGATGACTTTTTCCGATTATTTCTTGCCAACACCCCGGCGGCGGCCGCGACCGGCAACCGTCTTCTTGGGACCTTTACGGGTCCGGGCGTTGGTTTTCGTGCGCTGCCCATGGACCGGCAGGCCCCGGCGATGCCGCAGGCCGCGATAGGTGCCGATCTCAATCAAACGCTTGATGTTCATCTGCGTCTGGCGGCGCAAATCACCTTCAACCATGTAGTTGCCGGAGATATATTCGCGCATCTTGGAGACATCAGCATCTGCCAGGTCCTTAACGCGGATATCCGGGTCCACACCGGTGGCTTCAATAATTTCGTTTGCCCGGGTTGGGCCAATGCCGTAAATATACCTTAGACCAATCTCAACGCGCTTGTCGCGAGGGAGGTCGACGCCTTCAATACGTGCCATAGTATAAATCCTTATCCTTGTCGTTGTTTATGCTTCGGGTTTTCACAAATCACATACAAACGACCCTGTCGTTTCACAATTTTGCATTTCGCGCAGCGTTTCTTGATGGATGCCGATACTTTCACTTTCAAACTCCTTAATCATTTTGCTACGAATTTCAGCAAAGTAATGATTATACTTGCTGAGCTATTTTTCGTCCAGTATATTTTTCTCTACAACGCCGTCAGGATTTGAGGTCCATCAGCAGTGATCGCTATCGTGTTTTCGTAGTGGGCCGTCAGAGATCCATCCGCAGAGACCACCGTCCACTGGTCGTCCCTCACGATGGTCTCCGGCGTTCCCGCCAGCACCATCGGCTCCAGAGCAATGGTCATCCCTTCCCGCAGCTTCATCCCGCGGCCGGGCCGGCCATAATTCGGCACCTGTGGTCCTTCGTGCATCTTGCGGCCAACCCCGTGGCCGGTGTAGGTCCGGGTGATGTAAAAGCCCTGCTCCTCAACATAAGTCTGAACGGCGTAGCCAATATCGCCGATCGTATTCCCGGGCACCATCGTGGAAATTCCAATCTCCAAGGCTTTGTCGGTGACTTCCATCAGCCGCCGGGTGGACTTGTTCACCTGGCCGACGGCAATCGTCCGGGCCATATCGCCTACAAAACCTTCATAGATCGTGCCGCAGTCAATGCTGACAATATCGCCTTCCTTCAACACCCGATCACCCGGGATGCCATGCACCAATTCGTCATTGACGCTGGTGCAAATGCTGGCCGGGTATGGATACGGGCCGGGGTAATTCTTGAAAGGTGAGATCACGTCATACTTCTTCTGGACAGCTTCAAACGCTGCATTCAACTCACCGGTGGTCACGCCAGGCTTCACCAACGCAATCGTAGCAGCCAGCGCTTCTGCAGTGATCCGACCCGCCTCCCGCATAATGCCAACTTCGTAGGGGGTCTTGATGTTAATTGAACGTTCCCAGGAAATCACACTTAGCCTTCTTTCACTGATTCCATAATCGCTTGGAATACATCTTCAATGGGCTGGGTGCCGTCAATCTCCGCCAACAGTCCTTTGTCTCGGTAATAATTAATTAAAGGTGCAGTTTGCTCGTTGTAAACTTCTATGCGATGGCGGACAGTGTCCGGGCGATCATCGTCGCGCTGGTAAAGCTGCGAGCCATCAATGTCATCAATCCACTTTACCAGCGGTGGATTGTACTTCTCATGATAAACCCGGCCTGAGTTGCTCATCCAACGTCCGCTGAGCCGTTCCACCAGGATGTCATCGGGCACCTTGATAAAAGGGACCACCTTAACGTCGCTGTCGAACTTCGCCAGCAGGCTCTCCAAAGCCTCAGCCTGGGCCGGCGTCCGAGGAAAACCATCCAGAACAGCGCCTTTTTCACAATCCGGTCGGGCAAACCGTTCTTCAACCATGGCCACCGTGACGTCATCAGGGACAAGTTCGCCCTTGTTCATATACTGCTGCGCCAGTTGGCCCAGGGGAGTCTCGTTTTTCAGGTTCTCTCGGAAGAGATCCCCGGTTGAAACATGCACGAGGTTCAGCGCCTCGGCAAGTTTTTTCGCCTGGGTGCCCTTGCCGGCGCCCGGAGGGCCCAGCATCACAATGTACATTGGCGCCATACTATCACCTTTATCCCGTTCAGCTGATCAGATGGTCATCATAACCATGCATCTTCAAATCGGTCTCGATGATCTGGAAGGTGTCACGAACAACGCCCGTCACGATCAGCAAACCGGAGGAAGACACCAGGAAGATGCTCGTTGAAGAAAGACCTTCCGGCAGGAAAAGACCCAAAACATAAGGCAGAGCGGCCACCACACCCAGGAACAGAGCGCCTGGGAGGGTGATCCGGCGCTGGACCTTGCTCAAATACCGCTGAGTGGCGACGCCCCGGGCCACACCCGGAATCTGCGCGCCCTGTTTCTTTAGGTTCTCGCCATAGTTCTGTTGCGTGAACAAAACATCGGTATAGAAGAAGGTGAACAGCACAACCATCAGGAAGAAGATGATCGGGTAAATCACCCCTTCCCCACTGAGGGTGGTATTGATCCAGGCCGCAAAATTCCTCAGCCACTCAGCCTTGGCGTTGTTGAAGAAGCTCGCCAGAATGGTCGGGAAGGTCAAAATGGATTGAGCAAAGATGATCGGGATCATGCCGGCCATGTTCACCATCAAGGGTACACTGCTCTTGACAGGCATGGACATGCGGCTGCCCACCCGCCGACCGGGGAACATCACCGGTACATAGCGGCGACCCTGCTGCACATAAACCACCGCAAAGATGGTCACCACCAGCAGCGCCACAACAATGAAGACCAGCCACCAATACGTGCTGTCACTCAATAAAGAGAACAGATTGGCAGGAATCTTTGCCACAATACCTGCGAAAATGATCAATGAGAGGCCTTGGCCCCGGACCCCATATTCAGAGATCAGCTCACCCAGCCAGACGCCAAACATGGTGCCCGCCATCATGGAGAGGACGGTTGCCAGGGTCGGGATCAGGGCGCCGCCTGTAAATCCGAAGTATTGGGTCACCGATTGCCCGAGCATCGCATTGAAAATGTTGATCTGACCAATTGCAGAAAGCGCCGCCATAGGCACAGTCAGGATGATTGTCCAGCGCTCCATCCAGGCCCGCCCCTCCCGGGGATCGTCCTGCATCTTGCGTTCCAGCGCAGGGATGATCGGCACAAGGAGCTGAAGGATAATCTGGGCTGTGATGTAGGGGTAAACGCCCATAGCAAGGATCGAGAAGTTTGATACCGCGCCACCGGAAAGCATATCCAGCAGGTTGATCAACCCACCGGCCGCGCCACTTCTTGTGGTCAGTTGTGCCACCAGGTTTTCGTCGATCCCGGGAACGGGGACATTGGACGCCAGACGATAGATCACCAGCAATGCAAAAGTGATCAACAATTTCCGGCGGATGTCCTGCGATTTCCAAAGGTAGCGCCATGCGGACCGTTTCATAAGTCAAGCTCCTTTTTTCTACTCAAGGACAGGCATTAATCCTGGATAAGCTCAACACTTCCGCCAGCGCGTTCGATCTTTTCCTGCGCGCTCTTGGAAATCTTGTTTGCTTTCACCTTCAAAGCAATGGAAACATCGCCCCGCCCGAGGATCTTCACAGGGAGTCCCAGTTTCTTCACCAGGCCATTTTCAACCATCAATTCGGGGGTCACCTCAGTGTCTACGGCGAAATCCGCCAAATCTTCCAGATTGACTTCTTCATATTCCACACGATTGTGGACCGTGAAACCTTCACCACGCATGAAGGGTAGCTTCCGGAAGTACGGAAGGTTACCACCCTGGTGGTAGAGAGGCACGCCGCCGCTTGACCGGGATTTTTGGCCTTTCGTACCCCGGCCGGCTGTTTTACCCTGGCCGGCCCCGGGACCACGGCCAACCCGCTTGCGGTCCTTGTGGGCGCCTTTGTTTGGCTTTAGATCATGTAATTCCATAATGACACCTTACGCTTGATCCACGTTCACCAGATGGATAACGGCGTTCACCATGCCGCGCACGGCTTCGTTATCAACCCGGATCACTGTCTGATTGATTTTCTTAAGGCCCAGGGCTTTCAAAGTGGCTTTCTGCCGTTTGGGATAGCCAATTGGGCTGCGAACTAATGTAATTGATAATTGTGCTTGTTTTTTCTTAGCCATTGGATTCGCGCTCCCAATAGGGTTTCACCTGGTCAAGGGGCTTTCCACGATAGGCAGCCTGTTCCTTGACGGATTTCAGCTGGTCCAGCGCATCAAAGGTCGCCCGAACAACATTCAGGATGTTGTTGCTGCCCAGAGATTTGGTGAGAATGTCATGGACGCCGACGGCTTCCAACACGGCGCGGACGCCGCCGCCAGCAATAACGCCGGTACCGGCAGCCGCCGGGCGGAGCAACACCTTGGCGCCGCTCTGCCTGCCAATGACCTCATGTGAGATCGTGGTTCCGTTGAGGTTGACTTTGTGCATGTCCTTACGGGCACGTTCACTGGCTTTGCGGATCGCATCCGGAACGGCATTCGCTTTACCAATGCCCAGACCGACACGCCCATTATTGTCGCCAATCACCATGGTCACCCGAAATGAAAAGCGGCGACCACCTTTTACAACTTTTGCCACACGCGCAATGTCGATCACGCGCTCATCATATTGGTTCTCGCCTTGGTAGTCTGTCATAATCGCCTCTTTCCTAGAAATCCAACCCGCCCTCGCGGGCCGCCTCGGCCAGGGCTTTCACCCGACCGATGTACTTGTATCCACCACGATCAAAGACCACGCTGTCGATTCCAGCCTTCTTGGCGCGCTCAGCAATTGCCTTGCCAACTTTTTCCGCCTGTTCCAAATTGGTCAGTCCCTTCATGGAGCCAGCCAATTCAGCATCAATACTTGAAGCAGAGGCCAAGGTATGTCCCTGGAAATCATCAATGATCTGAACATAAATCTGAGTCGAACTTCGAAAAACGTTCATGCGCGGCCGTTCGGGTGTACCAAAAATCTTTTTTCTCACCCGCAGGTGTCGGCGTAAACGTGCCTGATTGCGTGATTTTTTTGCCATATTATTTCACCTTCACACTTATACTGTCTTGCCGGCCTTACCCGGTTTACGACGCACATATTCGCCCTGATAGCGAATACCCTTGCCTTTATAGGGCTCAGGTGGGCGCAGTTTGCGAATGTCCGCAGCGACCTGCCCAACCACCTGTTTGTCATATCCGGCTATCTTGATCTGGCGAACTTTCATATCCACATCAAAGCTAATCCCCTCGGGGGGTTCAACAACCACCGGATGCGAAAAACCTACATTGACAATGAGATTTTTGCCGTCCAACTCAGCGCGGTAACCCACGCCTTCGATCTCAAGGATCCGCTCAAAGCCCGTGCTAACGCCCGTCACCATGTTGTTGATCAAAGCCCGGGTTGTGCCGTGCAGCGCACGTTGAAGAGGCTCGTCCGATGAGCGATCAATGAAGATCACGCCATCTTCCTGTTTAATGGTGATATCGGGTGAAAAGGTCCATTCCAATTCACCTTTGGGGCCTTTAACATGGACGTAGGAGCCATCAATCTTGACTTCAACACCCGCTGGCACATCTATCGGTAAACGTCCTACTCGAGACACGTCTCGTACCTCCTATAGCGCCAGGCGCTACCAAACCTTACATAATATCTCGCCGCCCACGCCCATCTTGCGAGCGCGCTGGCCAGTCATAACACCCTTAGGGGTGGACAGAATCGCCACACCAATACCCGAAAGCACCCAGGGGATGTCCGTCTTCTTGGAATACACTCGGCGGCCGGGACGGCTCACCCGCTCCAAACCCGTAATCAACGGGCGGCGGTCGCGTCGTTCACCGATATATTTCAACCGAATGCGTAAAATCTTCTGATAAGGCTGACTGCCTTCAACAACTTCATAGCTATCCAGGTAGCCCTCTTCGGTCAAAATCCGGGCGATTTCAGCCTTGATCTTGGAGCTGGGCATGCTTGCAACTGTACCATTGCTGATAGCAACGTTGCGGATACGGGTCAGCATATCGCTAATTGGATCTGATACACTCATCGAAAATACCTCCGCCGATCTACCACGACGACTTGGTAACACCAGGAATTTTCCCTTGCAGTGCTAATTCCCGAAAACAAATACGGCACAAACCAAACTTGCGGATATAACCACGTGGGCGCCCACAGCGACGGCAGCGGTTAACGACCTGAGTGGGATATTTCCGCCGTTTTTCGCGATACTCCATACATTTACTAGCCATACTATCCTTTCCTGAACGGCATATCGAATTTACTCAGCAGCGCATGTGCCTGATCGTCATTCTCTGCTGTGGTCACAATCGTGATCTCCATACCTCGGATCGCATCGACCTGGTCGTAGTTGATCTCAGGGAAGATCAGTTGTTCATCCAGACCCAGCGTGTAGTTTCCCCGGCCGTCAAAAGAATCGGCCGAGATACCGCGGAAGTCACGGACACGGGGCAGGGCCACATTGATCAGACGATCAAGAAACGCCCACATCTTATCACCGCGCAGAGTGACCTTGGTGCCAATTGCGCGCCCTTCACGTAATTTGAAGTTCGCAATGGATTTCTTCGCTTTGGTGACGACCGGCCTCTGGCCTGTGATGATGGTCAGGTCCTGAACCGCCTCGTCCAATGCTTTGGGATTATCCAATGCGTCGCCGACACCAATATTGACCACAACCTTCTGGATCTTCGGGATCTGCATCACATTTTCGAGGGATAATTCCTCGAAAAGGGCAGGTGCGATCTCTGTATTGTAAAGCTCTCGTAGTCTATTCATACTTACTCCCAATAGCGCCTTATTTATCGATCGCCGTGCCGCTGCGCTTTGCGACGCGCACCGGCTTGCCATCTTTACGGGTCACGGAGATGCGGGTGGGTTTATTGTTCTTGGGGTCCACCAGCATCACGTTGGAAATATTGATCGGCGCTTCGAACTCAATCTTGCCAGCCGGGATGGTCTTGCCGCGGGACTGAGTCTGGGCCTGGTGCTTGATGCGCACGTTGACGCCCTGCACCACCACCCGGTTTTCTGACGGCAGCACTCGGATAACTTCACCAACCTTACCCTTGTCGTTGCCGCTGACCACCATGACCTTGTCGCCTTTTTTAATTCTGGTTTTCATATCTTTACTCCTATCTCACCGACTAAAGCACTTCCGGTGCCAGCGAAACGATCTTCATGAAGCCTTTCTCACGAAGCTCACGGGCAACAGGGCCAAAGATACGTGAACCACGGGGGTTGACGCCATCATTATCCAAAATCACAGCGGCATTATCATCAAAGCGGATCAGGGAGCCATCAGCGCGGCGCCATTCCTTGGCGGCCCGGACGATGACGGCCTTGACGATCTCGCTCTTCTTGACTGTCGCCTGGGGGGTCGCGGATTTGACCGTGCCCACAACGATGTCTCCGACATAGCCATAGCGCTGTCGGGAACCACCGGAGATATGGATCACCAGGATTTCGCGAGCGCCGGTGTTATCGGCAACTTTCAATCGTGTTTCTTGTTGGATCATGACTCAGACTCCCAATTCTTCCACTAAGTCATCTTCAGACCGCTCTTCCACACGCAGGATCTCTTCAACGACCCAATGTTTCGTGCGTGAAATCGGTTTGCTTTCAACGATTCTAACTTTATCGCCTGGGCTCACACCCAGCTCATCATGCGCTTTATAAGTCTTTCCGCTGCGGACCACCTTGCGGTAAAGGGGGTGCCGATAAACGCGCACAACCTCAACCACAGCGGTTTTCTGCATCTTATTGCTGATGACAGTCCCTACCAACCGACGTCGATCATTCATGCTTCACTCTCCTCAGCCAATTGCTTTTCTTTCAAAATGGTTTCCAACCGGGCTATTTCCCGACGAACTTTGCGGATCTGGCTGGAATCGGTCAACTGGCCGGTAATGGTTTGGAACCGCAGGTTCAACAACGCGTGACGGGTCTCAGTGATCGCGGTTTCAATTTCAGCGACACTCATTTTCCGAATATCTGATGCTTTCATTGTTAGGCCTCTCCTGGCACATCACGTGAAACGATCTTGGTTTTCACGGGCAACTTATATTTTGCGCGAAGGAGCGCCCGCTTTGCTGTATCAGGATCGGTCCCGCCCACTTCAAACATCATCCGGCCGGGTTTGACCACAGCGACCCAATACTCCACCGGGCCTTTACCTTTACCCATCCGGGTTTCAGCAGCGCGCTTGGTGTAGGGCTTGTCCGGGAAAATCCGGATCCAAACCTTACCGCGCCGTTTCATTTCGTGCACGATGGCACGCCGGGCGGCCTCGATCTGTCGAGCGCTGACCCAACCCGGTTCCAAGGATTGCAAGCCAAATTCACCAAAGGAAACATCGGAGCCGCGATAGGCTTTGCCCCGCATGCGTCCCCGCATTTGCTTGCGATACTTAACTCGTTTTGGCATTAACATAATGACTACCTCGCTAACAGCCGGTCGCCTTGCCGGCGTCCTTGTTACTCGCTGACGTAAACGCCTTCGGTGGCTGTGGATTCCTCTTCCACCTGGGGCAAGATCTCGCCTTTATAAATCCAAACCTTGACGCCGATCTGACCATAAGTGGTCAGGGCTTCAGTCTGGGCATAATCAATATCTGCCCGCAAGGTCTGCAAGGGCACCCGCCCCTCACGCAGCCAAACGCTGCGGGACATTTCAGCACCGCCCAAACGACCGGACACCATCACCTTGACGCCTTCAGCGCCCTGGCGCATGCCCTGTTGAATGGCACGCTGCATCGCACGGCGATAGCTGATCCGCCGGGTCAACTGACTGGCGATATTCTCCGCGACCAGATAAGCATCCAAGTCGGGGGATTTGATCTCTTTAACTTCGAGATCAATCTTTTCGCCCGTCAAAGCTTCAAGATCGCTGCGCAGTTTTTTCACATTCTCACCACTCCGGCCAATCAAAATGCCAGGTTTGGCAGTATGCACATAAACTTTGATCTTGCCGGGGAAGCGTTCCATTTCAATCTGGGAAATGCCAGCCCGGTCATTGGATTTGCGGATCATATCACGGACAGCAAGGTCCTCATGCAATTGATTTTGATAATCCATGCCCTCGGCGTACCAGCGGCTTAACCAAGGTTTGTTGATTTTAAGTCGAAATCCGACTGGATGTACTTTACGACCCATATTTGCTCCTGGTTCCTTTCAATAATCTTTCTACAGAGGCCTGTTTACTCGATCTCTCGCAAGATCACAGTAACGTGCGACTTTCGCCGCAACAGCGGTTTGAACCGGCCGCGGGCGCCAAAGCTGCGCCATTTGCGGGTCGGGGCCTCATCAGCGAAGATCTGATGCACATACAGGTCTTCACGGGCAACACCAAAATTCTCTTCTGCATTGGCAATCGCCGAGTTGATCAATTTCTTGACAGGCAAAGCAGCCTTGTTCGGCGTGAACTGTAAAATTGTCAATGCCTCCAGAGCGGGCTTGCCGCGAACCAGATCAACCACAAGACGTGCCTTTTGGGCAGACGTGTCCAGATTGCTCAATTTCGCTCGAATATCAGTAGCCATTGTAATAACCTTTCTATTCCGATCCGATTAATCCCGACCAGAAATAACATGGCCCCGGAAGTACCGAGTGGGGGCAAACTCGCCCAGCCGATGACCTACCATATTTTCGGTAATGTAGATCGGCACATGACGACGCCCATCATGAACAGCAATGGTGTGCCCAACCATCTGCGGGAAGATCACACTCGCCCGACTCCAGGTGCGGATCACTTTCTTCTCACCCTTGTCGTTCATGGTTTCAATCTTTTTCAACAATTTCGGGTCAATATAGGGACCCTTTTTCAGCGATCGCGACATGATTTCGTCCTCTTTCTCGCTCCAAATTTCCGATTACTTACGACGCCGCTTCGCTTGTGAGCGATGGCGAACGATATATTTATCAGTGCGCTTGTTATGGCGAGTCTTCTTGCCCAGGGTGGGTTTACCCCAGGGGCTTTTCGGACCAGGCATACCAATCGGCGACCGGCCTTCACCGCCACCATGCGGATGGTCGCGGGGGGTCATAGCAGAACCACGGACCGCAGGGCGCCAACCCATGTGACGTTTGCGGCCAGCCTTGCCCAATTTGATGTTGGCGTGTTCCACATTGCCTACCTGACCAACGGATGCCCGGCACTCCTGCAGGACCAACCGAACCTCACCCGAAGGGAGGCGCACTTGGGCATACTTACCTTCTTTAGCCAGCAGCTGTGCCGAAGTTCCGGCGGAGCGGACCATCTGACCACCGTTGCCGGGGTGCAATTCCACATTGTGGATGGTGGTGCCGACAGGAATGTTCGCCATCGGAAGGCTGTTGCCAGGTCGGATTTCAGCTTCCGCGCTGGAAAGCACCGTATCGCCAACCATCAGACCAACGGGAGCAACGATGTAGGCCTTCACGCCGTCTGCATAGTGCAGCAGGGCCAGGCGGGCTGTCCGGTTCGGGTCATATTCAATCGCCGCAACGGTGGCGGGAACATCAACTTTATCGCGTTTGAAATCCACAATCCTGATATACCGCTTGTGGCCGCCGCCGCGATGGCGAACAGTCACCCGACCGTACACATTGCGGCCAGCGTTCCTCTTCAGCGGAATGACCAACGACTTTTCAGGCGTTGTCTTCGTGATCTCTTCAAACGTATAACTCGTTTTATGGCGAGTACCAGGTGTCTTTGGTTTGTAAACTTTAACGGCCATTACTCCACCCCTTCAAAAATCGGGATGCGCTCGCCTTCAACCAGGGTCACGATCGCCTTCTTGTACGAGCTGGAGCGGGTCCGCATCCGGCGGTTCTGCAGGCTTCGGGATTGCTTGGCGGGCACGTTCATAACGTTAACATTTTCCACTTTCACATCAAAAATCGTCTCGATCGCATCTTTGACCTCGGTCTTCGAGGCTCTGGCATCCACCTCAAAAACATACTGGTTCAGCATCGAAGACATATAATTCGATTTTTCAGTGATGATCGGGCGGCGGACGATGTCAAATACAGTTTTCTTCATGATTGCATTCCTACCTATCCGAGATAACTCGCAATGACATCCAACGCAGCAACAGGCATCACAACATTCTTGTAACCGAGGAGGTCACGAATATTGAGGTAGCTGGCGTTCAGGGTCTTTGCATCGCTGAGGTTGGCGCAAGCCCGTTTCACATCAGCATATTCCGGACCGTTTGCAGGGATCAGCACTAAGACGTTGCCTTCCCCAGCCAGGGCCTGCAGTGATTCAGCCATTTTCTGAGTCTTTGCTTCATCCAGTTTAAATTCGTCCACCAGGACAATTGCACCTTCAGAGGCTTTTACCGATAAGGCAGACCGTAAGGCCGCCCTGCGCATCTTTTTAGGCATCGCCTTGTCATAAGAACGCGGCTTGGGGGTGAAGATCTTGCCACCACCAACCCATTGCGCGGCACGAATGGAGCCTTGCCGGGCGCGACCCGTCCCTTTTTGGCGCCAGGGCTTGCGGCCGCCGCCGGAAACCTCACTGCGACCCTTGGTCGAGTGGGTGCCCAGGCGGCTGTTGGCCATCTGCCTGACATAAGCCTGATGCATTAGATCAACTTTTACGGGGGCTTCGAAAATCGCCGCAGGCAATTCCGCCTTGCTGACTTTCTTACCCTTCATGTTGAAGACATCAACTTCCATGATTACTCAACTCCCATTACTGGCTATCGCCCAACCGGGCGTCTTTTGTTTCCTGGCAGCTTTGATGATGACCATCCCGCCCTTCGGGCCGGGCACGGAGCCATCAACTGCAAGCAGATTGCGTTCCGGGTCAACCAAAACAACACGCACATTCGCAGAGGTCACCCGATCGTTCCCCATCCGCCCGGGGCCGCGTTTTCCTTTGAAGACCCGACCGGGGGTCGTGCCTGCTGCCAGAGAACCAGGCCTGCGCAGACGGTCAGACTGACCATGGGTCTTGGGGCCACCATTGAAATGGTAGCGCTTCACCACACCGGCAAAACCGCGGCCCTTGCTGGTCCCGACGACATCGACCCGTTCGCCTGCTTCGAAGACATCCGCTTTGAGCGTGTCGCCTTCGGCAACGTCCGGTTTACTTGTTCTGAATTCACGTAAAACTTTTAATGGTGGCAAATCGTTGCGACCGAGGTGCCCCATCTGACCCCCCGTCAGCCGCTTGGGTTTAACCTCGTTGAACCCGAGCTGGACCGCTGAGTAACCATCTTTCTCAACCGTCTTCACCTGGGTGACATAGCAAGGCCCAGCTTCAATGAGGGTAACAGGGAAGGCAATCCCATCATCATCGAAAATCTGGGTCATACCAACTTTTCGTCCAATAAGCCCTTTTAACATAATGATTATTCTCCTGTAACATGCGATTTCGACAAGACTGTCAGCCTGGGCACGGCTGCATCATCTCCGATCGTAGCACAGTCAGCCCCCCTGCCGCGGCCCCTCTTTGGGCCTACGCACAGAAAAGCTCTTATGCCACCTTAAAAGTCCGGCACTTAAGCCGAAACTTGATGATTCTACCATCTCATGGCAAATTTGCCAAGACTCAATTTTGAGAGATTCCTGGCAGATGGAGGTTCTCCCGAAGGATCAAGCCGCCATCTGCCAGCAACCGAAAGAATATGCTAAATCTTGATTTCGATATCAACGCCAGCAGGCAGGTTCAGGCGCATGAGCATATCAATGGTTTTTGAGTCGGGGTCCATCACATCAATCAGACGATTGTGGGTGCGGATCTCGAAATGCTCCTGCGAATCCTTATCAATGAACGGTGAACGGGTCACGGTGAAGCGTTCGATCTTGGTCGGTAAAGGAACCGGGCCAACAACCTGAGCGCCGCTGCGTTCAGCCGTTTCCACAATCCGCTTGGCGGATTGGTCGATCACTCGGTGATCATAAGCCTTCAGACGAATTCGAATCTTTTGTTTAGCCATGTTTTCTTCCTAAATTCTATGCAATAATCTTGGAGATCACGCCAGCGCCCACGGTCAGACCACCCTCACGGATGGCGAACT
>WOYI010438296.1_pt1 | contig 41776 bp, 48 predicted proteins | sample 6423411 | NCBI WGS metagenome assembly WOYI01 (sample SAMN13441803, study PRJNA592873) | oil field metagenome | biome: oil field; feature: oil-well bore; material: oil-contaminated soil; isolation source: oil-contaminated soil from oil-well borehole | place: Germany: Wietze | collected 2016-10-18 ... | reverse complement strand
AGGTGCCGGCGGTGCCGATCCATTTCGATCCGCCCTGGTGCCGGCCCTTCTGTTCCTCAAGCCGTTTCTTCAGCGTTTCCATGAGCTTGTCGAAACCTCCCAAGGCTTCGATCGCGGTCTTCTCTTCCGCCGTCAGCACCCGTTCGAGGATCTTTTCCAGCCATTCGCGCGGCAGGTCGATCGCCTCCAGCACCTCGTCCGCCGTGATCGCCTCCATCCCCTTGAAGGCGTCCGCGAAGGCGCGGTCGAAGCGGTCGAGGTGGCGTTCGTCCTTCACCATCGCGGTGCGGGCGAGGTAGTAGAAGCCCTCGATGTCGTAGGTGACGAGGCCGGCCGCCATGCCCTCGAGAAAGCCCAGATACTCGCGCAAGGAGACCGGGATGCCGGTCTTGCGCAAGATCTCGAAGAACCGCAGGAACATGCCGCTAGCTCATGCGATAGAAGAGGATCGTCGCGAAAAGCCCTAGAATCGCGAATAAAATCGCGTGTGCGATCGCGTATTGCAGCTTGTCGAAGCGGTTGCCGCCCCGGCGCGCGGCGCGGATCCATCCGATCAGGGCACCCGCGAGAATGGCCGCGAAGAAGATCATTTCTGCCTCGTTCTCATTGCCGGCGACAGCGCCGCGATGTTCATCAGCCTGAGAAGCACCTCGGCGTCGGAGGCAAAGCCATAGCGTGCCCAGCCGAGGCTGTCGAGCCGGACCTGCCGCGCTTCGGAGGCCCGGCCGATGAGGTCGAGCGCCTCCGCCTTGACCATCAGGAGGCTGGCGAGAAGCGCCGCGTTCTCGGCCTCGGCGGCCAGCGGCGAGGCCCGGTTGGTGCGCAGGATCACCTCCTCCGCCCGGCCGTCGGACAGCGCGAAGGCGGCGAGCTGCATGTCGGCATGGGCCGATTGCAGCGCCAGTTCGGGCCGGCTTTCGTAGATCGCGGCGGCTTTGTGGAAGGCGATCCGCGCGGTTTCCGCGTCATGGCCGAGCGACAGCCGGCCAAGTGCCAGCCAGGCGAAGCCGGCGCGGGTGTCGCGCCAGCCGCGCGCCTCGGCGATGTCGACCGCCTCGCGCGCGGCCGCCCGGCGCCGGGCCGCGAACGTGCCGGGGCCGAGGGCCGTCTCGATCGCTTCGGAAAAGGCGCGCGGGGTCGGGTCCGGCGGGTAGTCTCCCCCCCGTTCGCCGGCCGGATTGAGGCGGGCGAGGAGGCCGGGCAGCCGGGCCGCGACCTCGGGCGCCGCCATGCCGCTTCCGAGTTCCGGCGCATAGGTCGCGCGCAGCATCAGCATGTCGAACCCGGTCAGGACGGTATGGATATTGTCGTCGTTGAAGACCGAGTCGGGCAGCCGGTAAAGGTCGTTGAGGGGGCCGAGCGCCTGGGCGAGTTCCTCGTGCAGGCAGTCGCGCACCTCCTGCGGGGCGGTGTCGTTCGGGATGAAGATCGCCGCCACGTCGCGGTGGGTGAGGGTGGTCCAGTCGAGCTCGGCCCGGCGCGCGCGGCGGTATCCGTCCCATGACCCGACGCGGGGGGCGACGAAGCAGGCGGCGCGCGGCACCAGCCGCTGCATGACCCTGCGCGGCAGGAATTCGACGGTGATCTGTGCCGGCCCGCGCGCCGTCGCGGCGATGTCGATCCCGGCCTCGTTGCGCAGGCGGGCGAGCAGGCGGCCGAGATCCTCGGCCGCCGTCGGCGGCGCGGCGCCGGTCATCCGGACGCGGATCGGCTCTTCGAAGCGGGTGAGGACCGGGAGCGCCCGGCCGCTTTCGAGCGAGAAGGAGAGATCCATGAAATCGCGCGCCATTTCGGCGTTCGACCGCTCCGGCGGGCGGCCGGCGCTGGCCGGAAAGCGCCGCATCGGCGGCAGGTCGAACATTGCCGGGACGGCGCCAACCCGGCCGGACGGCGGTGCGGCGCCACAGGCCGAAAGGACGAGGGCCGCGAGACAGGCGGTCAGGAGGTGGCGCAAAGGCTCAGTCCCGCTTGTATTTGATGAAGGGGGACTTGACGCCGATCCGGTCGTAGAGCCGCCGGGCGGTCGCGTTGAAATCCTGCGTCAGCCAGTAGACCGAGGCGGCGCCCCCGGTATCGGCGGCGGCATAGACCGCCTCGATCAGCGCCCGCCCGATACCCCGACCGCGGATTTCCGGATCGGCGAAGAGGTCCTGCAGGTAGCAGGCATCGGCGACCGACCAGCAGGTCCGGTGAAAGAGATAGTGGGCGAGCCCGACCGGCTGTCCGTCGACGAGCGCCAGAAGGCCGTGGAATTCGCCGGCGCGGCCGGACAGGAGCCGCGCGAAGGTGGCGTCATAGACATCGTCCGGCAACTCGGTCTCGTAGAACGCCAGATAGGCGCGCCAGAGCCGGCGCCATTCGGCGGCATCGTCGGGCCCGATCGGGCGGATCTCAAGCGTTTCTGGCCGGGCCATGCGTTCCTCTACCTTCTGGCAGAGGCTAGCCTGCCTTCATCGCGCCGACCAGCCCGGCGGCGCGCGTTTTTCCCCGTGGGGCGATCAGCCGCGGCCGCGAGCGAGGAAGGCGAGCCGTTCGAAAAGCTGCACGTCCTGTTCGTTCTTCAAAAGCGCGCCGTGAAGCTTCGGCAGAAGGCTCGTCCCCTCGCGCTTCAGGTCCTCGGGCGCGAGATCCTCGGCGAGGATCAGCTTCAGCCAGTCGAGCACTTCCGAGGTCGAGGGCTTCTTCTTCAGTCCCGGCGTCTCGCGAATCTGGTAGAACTGGGTCAGCGCGGTGGTCAGCAGCGCGTCCTTGATGCCGGGGAAATGGACATCGACGATGCGTTTCAGGGTCTCGGCCTCGGGGAAGCGGATATAGTGGAAGAAGCAGCGGCGCAGGAAGGCGTCGGGCAGTTCCTTCTCGTTGTTCGAGGTGATGATGATCACCGGGCGGTGGCGCGCGCGGATCGTCTCGCCGGTCTCGTAGACGTGGAACTCCATCCGGTCGAGTTCCTGCAGAAGGTCGTTCGGAAACTCGATGTCGGCCTTGTCGATCTCGTCGATGAGAAGAACGACCTTGGTCTCGGCCTCGAAGGCCTGCCAGAGCTTGCCCCTGCGGATGTAGTTCCGCACGTCCTGGACCCGCTCGTCGCCGAGCTGGCTGTCGCGGAGCCGGCTCACGGCGTCGTATTCATAAAGCCCCTGCGCCGCCTTGGTGGTGGACTTCACATGCCACTCGACCATCGGCAGACCGAGCGCGGTCGCGACCTGCCGCGCAAGCTCGGTCTTGCCGGTTCCGGGCTCGCCCTTCACCAATAGCGGCCGCTCCAGCGTGACTGATGCGTTGACGGCGACAGTCAGGTCCTCTGTCGCGACGTACTGATCGGTTCCGGTAAATTTCATAGTATTTCTGATGACATGGCGAAGGTTGTTCGGCGCAGTCATACGCGCGCAATCAAATTGCCGCAAGCCGGGCCATGCCCTAGTGACATCCTCCGTCGCTTGGGCTATGGGAGCGCGCAAGGAGTGCCGGATGAATATCAGAGATATGAATTCGAAGTCCGGACGGAGGAAGGGAGCAGAGATGAAGGCAGAGATCTTTCTTCCCGACGATTATCGTCCGGCCGAAGACGAACCCTTTATGAACGAGCGTCAGCTCGAATATTTTCGCCGCAAGCTTCAGGTCTGGAAGGAAGAACTGCTGGAACAGTCGGCCGAGACGCTGGAGGGGCTTCAGGACAGTGGCCGCAGCGTTCCCGACATCGCCGACCGCGCCAGCGAGGAAACCGACCGGGCGCTGGAGCTTCGGACCCGCGACCGTCAGCGCAAGCTGGTGTCGAAGATCGACGCGGCGCTCCGGCGGATCGACAACGGCGAATACGGCTATTGCGAGATGACCGGAGAGCCGATCTCGCTCAAGCGGCTGGATGCGCGGCCGATCGCGACGATGACGCTCGAGGCGCAGGAAAAGCATGAACGGCGCGAGCGCGTGCACCGCGACGACTGATCCCCGGGGCCAAGGGGACGAGGAATTCCGGCACCGGGGTCGAAAGGCTCCGGTGCCGTTGCGTTCGAGGGGATGGCGATGCTGGACGGACGAAAGGTGACGGTGCTCGGGGCCGGGATTGCTGGGCTTGCCGTCGCCCGGGCGATGGCGCTGCGCGGGGCCGAGGTGACGGTGCTGGAACAGGCGCCGGAGATCGGCGAAGTCGGTGCGGGCCTGCAGATTTCACCGAACGGCGCCCGCGTGATCGAGGCGCTCGGCCTCGGCGACGCGCTTGCCGGGGCCAGCATGCGCGCCGTCGCGGTGGACATGATCGACGGCGAGACCGGCGGCCAGGTGGTGCGGCTCGACCTCCTGCGCGACCGGCCGGACCAGACCTTCCGCTTCGTCCACCGCGCCGACCTGATCGACTGCCTCGCGACGGGTGCAAGGGCGGCGGGCGTCACGATCCGGCTCTTGCAGAAGGTGGAGGCGGTCACGCTCGGTCCGCACCCTCCGCGGGTCACGACGGCACAGGGGGCCGAGCTCGAGGCCGATCTTCTCATCGGTGCCGACGGGCTCCATTCGAAGCTCCGCGCCGCGCTCAACGGCACGGTCGCCCCCTTCTTCACCCGTCAGGTGGCCTGGCGCGCGACGCTGCCGGCCGAACCGGACATCGCGCCCGTGGTCAAGGTCTTTCTCGGACCCGGCCGGCACCTTGTGACCTATCCCTTGAGGGGCGGGACGCTCCGGAACATCGTCGCGGTCGAGGAGCGCGGCAGATGGGCCGAGGAAAGCTGGTCGCTGACCGACGACCCCCTGGCCTTGCGCATCGCATTCGGGGGGTTCGTGCCGGAAGTGCGCGGCTGGCTCGACCGGATCGAGCGGCCGAATCTCTGGGGGCTCTTCCGCCATCCGGTGGCGCCGAAATGGCACGGGCAGGGGGCCGCGATCCTCGGCGACGCCGCGCATCCGACGCTGCCCTTCCTCGCGCAGGGGGCGAACATGGCGCTGGAGGATGCCTGGGTTCTGGCCGATTGTCTGGCGGCGAGGGAACCGGATGCCGCCTTCGGCGCCTATCAGTCCGCGCGCATGGCGCGGGTGCGCCGCATCGTCGAGGCCGCCAATGCCAATGCGCGGAACTATCACCTGTCGGGGATCCGGCGCGACATCGCCCATGCCGGCCTGCGCCTGGCGGGGCGTTTCGCGCCAGACCGGCTCCTCGGCCGGTTCGACTGGCTCTACGGCCACGACGTGACCGCCGGCTGACGGAGAACGGCTGGGCGTTCAGACGTCGAGCTCGACCCAGACCGGGACGTGATCCGACGGTTTGTCGCCGCCGCGCACCGCCTTGTCGATGCCGGCCTCGCGCAGGAGGTCGGCCGCCTGCGGGCTGAGAAGCAGATGGTCGATGCGGATGCCGTTGTTCTTCGCCCAGGCGCCGGCCTGGTAGTCCCAGAACGAATAATGTCCGGGGCGCGGTTCGCGGGTGCGGAACGCCTCGGTGTAGCCCAGATGCAGGATGCGCCGGAACGCCGCCCGGCTTTCGGGCAGGAAGAGCGCGTCCTCCGCCCAGGCCTCGGGCCTCGCCGCATCCTCGGCCTGCGGGATGACGTTGTAGTCGCCGCCAAGGACGACCGGCATTTCCTCGGCCAGAAGCTCCGCTGCCCGCGCCTTCATTCGCGCCATCCACGACAGCTTGTAGTCGTATTTCGGCCCCGGCGCCGGATTGCCGTTCGGAAGGTAAAGCCCGCAGAGCCGGAGCGCTGTCTTGCCCACCACCACCGCCTCGATCCAGCGCGCCTGCTCGTCCGTCTCGTCGCCCGGAAGGCCGCGCGTCACGTCCTCGAGCGGCAGCTTCGACAGGATCGCCACGCCGTTGAAGCTCTTCTGGCCGTGGGTTTCGACGAAATAGCCGCGATCCTCGAAAAGATCGCGGGGAAAGGCCTCGTCAGTCGACTTGATCTCCTGCAACAGCACGACGTCCGGCGCGGCCTCGTCCAGCCAGGCGGGCAGCGCCTCGGCCCGCGCCTTGATGCCGTTGATGTTGAAGGTGGCGATCTTCATGCCTGTCTCCCCGGGGCCGGTCGGCGCCATCATCGGCGGAACCGGCCCCGGACACAACCGGCGTCGGGCGACATCCGCCTCTGCGCCCCAGAGCATCCCGATTCCGCCGGTCAGACCTCCGCACCCCGCGCGGCCCCGCGCCGCCGCGATCTGACCGCCCCCGCTTTCATTGTGGCCGAAATACCTCCGCCGGAGGCACGCATCGGCGCCTTGCGCCGATGCCCACCATCGCGTCGCGCCGCAAGGCGCGTCCGCTTGCAGACGCCCGTCCGAAATCCTCAGATCGAAAAGCTCGTCCCGCAACCGCAGGACGAGGTCGCGTTCGGGTTCTCGACGACGAACCGCGCGCCGATCAGTTCCTCGGAAAAGTCGATGACCGCGTTCGAGAGGAAGGGCAGCGAAACCGCGTCGACCAGCACCTTCTGACCATCGCCCTCCAGCACCAGATCGTCGGGGGCGGGATCGTCGAGCCGGATGTCGTACTGAAACCCCGAACAGCCGCCGCCTTCGACCGCGACGCGGAGCGCCTTGGCCTCGCCCGAGGCCGCGTTGATCTCGGCCAGCCGCGCAAAGGCGCGGGGCGTCACTTTCGGGGGCAGGGTCAGTTCCATCACGGCAACCTGTGTCAATTCCTCACCTCATCATATATGACGAACCCGAGACGCTACAAGAACCGGACCCGATGACCCTTGCCCCCTATGCCTGCCATCCCGACGCGAGCCGGGGCCGGCAATTCAGCGAAACCGTGTCCACCTTCCGCTCGCCCTTCCAGCGCGACCGGGACCGGATCATCCATTCCTCGGCCTTCCGCCGGCTGAAGCACAAGACCCAGGTCTTCGTCGAGCACGAAGGCGACTATTACCGCACCCGGCTGACCCATACGATCGAGGTGGCGCAGGTCGCGCGCACCATCGCCGGGCATCTCGGGCTCAACACCGACCTCGCCGAGGCGGTGGCGCTCGCCCACGACCTCGGCCATCCGCCCTTCGGCCATACCGGGGAGGATGCGCTGGCCGAGCTTATGGCGCCCTATGGCGGCTTCGACCACAATGCGCAGGCGATCCGCATCGTCACCCGGCTGGAACGGCACTATGCCGATTTCGACGGGTTGAACCTGACCTGGGAGACGCTCGAAGGCATCGCCAAGCACAATGGCCCGGTGATCGGCCCGAATGCCTCGGGCTCGCATTCCGTCGCCGACCCGGCCGACATCCCCTATGCGCTGGCCGGCTTCAACGCGGCCTACGACCTTGAGCTTTACAGCCACGCCTCGGCCGAGGCGCAGGTGGCGGCCGTGGCCGACGATGTCGCCTACAACCACCACGACCTCCATGACGGGCTCCGTGCCGGCCTCTTCACCGAGGCCGACCTGATGGAGCTTCCCGTCACCGGCCCCGCCTTCGCCGAGGTGGACCGGCTCTACCCGAACCTCGATCCGACCCGGCGCCGGCACGAGGCGCTCCGCCGCGTCTTCGGCGCGATGGTGGAGGACGTGATCGCGGTGGCGCAGAACCGGCTCCAGTCGAGCCAGCCGCAATCGGTCGAGGAAATCCGCGCGATGGACGGGCCGATCATCCGGTTCTCGAAACCGCTCTACCAGAACCTCAAGGCCATCAAGGGATTTCTCTTCACCCGGATGTATCGCGCGCCCACGGTCGTGAGGGAGCGCCAGCGGGTGACGGCGATGATCAACGATCTCTTCCCGCTCTTTCTCGACGACCCCGCACTCCTGCCGGCCGAATGGCGCGCCGACGTGGCGCGGGCGCGGGACCGGACGGAGCTTGCGCGCGTGGTGCTGGATTATGTCGCGGGAATGACGGATCGTTTCGCGATTCAGGAACATGAACGGCTTTGCGGCCGGTCCGGGCAGAATTGAGTCAGGAGCGCTACCAGTGGCGATGGAACAGGTTTCGGGGGCGTTGAACCCGGTTTCGGCCTTCGCGCTCGTGGGGGCGCTCGGGGTCGGCGCGCAGTGGCTCGCCTGGCGTTTCCAGCTGCCGGCCATCGTCCTGATGCTGGCGGCGGGGCTTGTCGTCGGGCCGGTCTTCGGCATCTTCGAGCCGTTGCGCGATATCGGTCCGATCACCGGGCCGCTCATCTCGCTCGCCGTCGCGGTGATCCTTTTCGAGGGCGGGTTGACGCTCGACCTGCACAAGCTCGGCGATGCCCGGGCGGGGGTGATGCGTCTGGTGCTGATCGGCGCGCCGCTTGGCTGGCTGCTCTCGACGCTGGCGGTGCGCTATGGGGCCGGGCTCGGCTGGGAAAGCGCCGCCGTCTTCGGCGGCATCATGATCGTGACCGGGCCGACCGTGATCGCCCCCCTCCTGCGGCAGGCGCGGCTCGCCCGCCGGCCGGCGCAGATCCTCCAGTGGGAAGCGATCGTCAACGATCCGATCGGCGCGCTCGCCGCCGTCCTCGCCTTCGAATTCGTTCTGGTCCGCCACGCGGCCGCCGATGCCGGCACCGCGCTGCGCGATCTCGGGCTCGGCATCGGCTTCGCGACCCTCGTCGGGCTTGTCGCCGGTTTCCTGATCTCTTGGGCGTTCTGGCGGGGCAGGGTGCCGGAATACATGAAGGTGCCGGTCCTTTTCACCGTGCTTCTCGCCGCCTTCGCGGCGTCGGACGCGGTCCTTCATGAGAGCGGTCTTCTCGCGGTGACGATCATGGGCCTCGTCATCGCCAATGCCGACCTGCCGAGTTACGAGGAACTGCGCCGGTTCAAGGAACATGCGACGATCCTCCTCGTCTCGGGCGTTTTCATCCTGCTGGCCGCCTCGATGGATTTCGCGGCTATCGGGCAGCTGACCTGGCGGGCCGGGGTGTTCGTTCTGGCCGTCGTCCTTCTGGTCCGGCCGCTCACGGTTCTCGTCTCTCTCGCCGGCACGAAGATCCCGCGCAACGAACGGCTGCTGATCGCGAGCACCGGGCCGCGCGGTGTCGTGCTGGTCGCAGTCGCGGGCCTTTTCGGCGAGCGTCTCGCGGCCGCCGGCGTTGCGGATGCGAGCCTGATCGGCCCTTTTGCCTTCGTTCTGGTGCTCGCGACGGTGGTGTTGCACGGCTTCACCCTTGCCCCGGTGGCGCGGGCGCTGGGCCTTGCGGGCGCCGAGGTGCCGGGTGTGCTTCTGGTCGGCGGATCGCGCTTCACGACAGGGCTCGCCGAGGTGCTGAAGAAGGCCGAGGTGCCGGTCCTCGTCTGCGATCCGAACCATGCCCACCTGATCCGGCCCCGCACGGCGGGCGTGCCGACCTTCTATGGCGACATCCTGTCGGAGGCGGCCGAGCGTCAGGTGGAGCTTCTGACCTACCGGACCATTGTCGCCGCGACCGACAACGACGCCTACAACACGCTTGTCACCACCGACCTCGCCCCCGAATTCGGCCGCGACAACACCTTCCAGATCGGCCGGCAGCGGGCCGGGAATTCGCGCCACGCCCTGCCGACGCAGCTTGGCGGCCGTCCCTTCGGCAATGGCCGCACCTATGACGAGTTCGAGGCGGTGATGCACGAGGGCTGGAGCTTCCGCATGACCCGCATCACCGAGGAATTCGGCTTCGCCGAATGGCGCGGCCGGCGTCCCGATGCGATCCTTCTGGCCCGTATCGCCAAGGACGGCGAGGTGAGGTTCCTGCGCGGCGATGCCGATCCGAAGCTCGCGCCGGGAACCCGGATCCTGTTCCTCAGCCGGCCGGGCGAGGCCACCGAAGAGGCGCGCGAGCCGGGTCCGAACGGGGCCAAGGATTGACGCCGCGGCCGGCCTCTGGCATGGCCGGACCGATCACAGAGGTATGACATGAACGTTTTTGCCGAAATCCGGTCGCTGGTGATCGCCAGCCTCGACGACATGGTCGCGGCGGGCGAACTGCCGGCGGGGCTCGACACGGCCAACGTCGCGGTGGAGCCGCCGCGCGACGCCGCGCATGGCGACATGGCGACGAATGCCGCGATGGTGCTGGCCAAGCCCGCCGCCATGGCGCCCCGCGCCATCGCCGACGCGCTGGCCGCGCGGCTCGTGGCCGATCCCCGCATCGTCACCGCCGAGGCCGCCGGGCCGGGCTTTCTCAACCTCCGCCTCGCGCCCGCCGTCTGGCAGGGCGTGGTGAAGGCGGCCCTCGCCGAGGGGCGCGATTTCGGCCGCTCGACGCTCGGGCAGGGTGCCCGCGTCAATGTCGAGTTCGTCTCGGCCAACCCCACGGGGCCGATGCATGTCGGCCATACCCGCGGCGCGGTCTTCGGCGACGCGCTGGCGAGCCTTCTCGACTTCGCCGGCTACAAGGTCACGCGGGAATACTACATCAACGACGGCGGGGCGCAGGTCGACGTGCTCGCCCGCTCCGCCTTTGAGCGCTACCGCGAGGCGAACGGCCTGTCGCCGGAGATCGCCGAGGGGCTCTATCCCGGCGACTACCTCATTCCCGTGGGCGAGGCGCTGAAGGCGAAATACGGGGCGAGCCTGCTCGACAAGCCCGAAAGCGTATGGCTCGCCGACGTGCGGGAGTTCGCAACCGAGGCGATGATGGCGATGATCCGCGAGGATCTGGCGCTCCTCGGCGTCAGGATGGATGTCTATTCCTCGGAAAAGGCGCTTTACGGCACCGGCAAGATCGAGGCCGCGATCGAGACGCTGCGCGGCATGGGCCTGATCTACGAAGGCACGCTGGAGCCGCCGAAGGGCAAGCTGCCCGAGGACTGGGAGGAGCGCGAGCAGACGCTGTTCCGCTCGACCGCGCATGGCGACGATGTCGACCGGCCGGTGAAGAAATCCGACGGCGCCTGGACCTATTTCGCCCCCGACATCGCCTATCACTACGACAAGGTCACGCGGGGCTTCGATCAGTTGATCGACATTCTCGGCGCCGATCATGGCGGCTATGTGAAGCGGCTGAAGGCCGTGGTTTCGGCATTGTCGAATGGCCGCGTGTCGCTCGAGGTCAAGCTGATCCAGCTTGTCAAGCTCTGGAAGAACGGCGAGCCGTTCAAGATGTCGAAGCGGGCCGGGACGTTCGTGACGCTCCGCGACGTGGTCGAACAGGCTGGCGCCGACGTGACCCGCTTCGTGATGCTGACGCGGAAGAACGACGCGGCACTCGATTTCGATTTCGACAAGGTGCTGGAACAGTCGAAGGACAATCCGGTCTTCTACGTGCAATATGCCCATGCGCGCGTCTCCTCGGTGATCCGCAAGGCGACCGAGGCGGGAACCGCCGCCGACGACGCGACACTGGCGGCGGCCGACCTCGCGCCGCTCTCGCACGAGGCCGAGATCGCGCTCGCGAAGAAGGTCGCCGAATGGCCGCGCCTCGTCGAGATCGCCGCCCGCGGGCAGGAGCCGCACCGGGTGGCCTTCTACCTCTACGACCTCGCCTCGGACCTCCATGCGCTCTGGAACCGCGGCAACGAGGATGCCTCGTTGCGCTTCCTCCAGGACGATGTCGCGACGAGCCAGGCCAAAATCGCCCTCGCGCGGGCGGCGGGCGTTGTCATTTCCGCCGGTCTTGCTATCCTTGGCGTGACCCCCGTGGAAGAAATGCGCTGACCGAGAGGCGCCGTCACCGGGGCAAGGCAGGCGGGACGCGGGCCGCATCCGGGCAATCGGGGACGGTCGGCGAGCGAGGCAGAGCATGGCGGACGCAGATTTCGACAAGTTTGACGCCTATCACGCCGCCCGACCGGCTCCGGCCGGGCAGGGCGGGCGGATGCAGAAATGGATGAACGGCGCCGGCGCGCTGACCTCGGTCGCGCTGATCGCGGGGCTTGGCGTCTGGGCCTATAACCTTGCTGTCCGCGACGTGCGCGGCGTGCCGGTGATCCAGGCGCTGGAAGGCCCGGCCCGCGTCGCCCCCGACAATCCGGGCGGCGAGTTTGCCTCGCATCAGGGGATGGCGGTGAACGAGATCGCGGCGGACGGCACCGCGGGCGATCCGGCCGACCGGCTGACGCTCGCCCCGCGTCCAGACGGGTTGGCGGAGGAAGACCAGCCGATGGGCGAACTCGCCGCCTCGCTCGAAGAGCCGGCGGCGGCGCCGCTGCCGACCCCGGCGCCGGGCAGCGACTTCGTCGAGGCGCCGCCGGCGCCGGTGCTCGCCGCTTTGCGCCCGGAAGAACCGCTTCCCGACGGCCCGGCCGAGGCGCTGCCGCTCGAGGACGCGGCCGAGGCGGTCGTCGTCGCCCCCGATGCGATTTCGGCCGATATTCCCGGCATCTCGCGCTCGATGCGGCCCGCGGCCCGGCCCGCCTCCGGCGCTGTGGCCAGTGCCGATGCCGATTTCGCCGTTGACGCGATGGCCGAGGCGGCGGCGGCCGCCGTCGCGGCGGCGTTTGCGCCGCAGATGCTCGACGTGGCGCCGGAAGCCCTCGGCGCCGGAACCCGGCTGGTGCAGATCGGCGCCTATCCCGACGAGGCCACGGCCCGGCTCGAATGGGACAAGACCGCCGCCCGGTTCGGCGCGCTTCTCGACGGCAAGCGCCGGGTGATCGAGCCCGCGGCGAGCGGCGGCGAGACCTTCTACCGGCTTCGGGTCGAGGGCTTCGACGATCTCGACGATGCCCGCCGCTTCTGTTCCGCGCTCAAGGCCGAAAACGCCGAATGCGTGCCCGCCGTGGTGCGCTGATGGCCGGGCCGGCCTCGGCCACGATCCTCGGCTGCGAAGGTCCGGCCCTCTCGACGGACGAGGCCGCGTTCTTTCGCGACGCGGGTCCCTGGGGCTTCATCCTCTTCGCCCGCAACGTGGAGACGCCGGACCAGCTCGCCCGGCTGACGGCGGGCTTGCGCGACAGCGTCGGCCGAGACGCGCCGGTCCTTGTCGATCAGGAAGGCGGCCGGGTGCAGCGTCTCCGCGCGCCGCATTGGCGCGAATGGCTGCCGCCGCTCGACCAGGTGGCGGCCTGCGAACCGGGGCGGATGGAGCGCGCGCTCTGGCTGCGCTACCGGCTGATCGCGGAAGAATTGCGCGCCGTGGGGATCGACGCCGATTGCGCGCCCTCGGCCGACATCGCCGGCGCCGAGACCCATCCCTTCCTGCGCAACCGCTGCTTCGGCGAGGATGCGGCGACGGTGACGCGGGCGGCGCGGGCGGCGGCGCTCGGGCTGCTGGCGGGGGGTGTCCTGCCGGTCGTCAAGCACATGCCGGGCCACGGACGGGCGGTCGTCGACAGCCACCTCCACCTGCCGCGCGTCACCGCCCCACTCGACGAACTCATGGCCACCGACTTCGTCCCTTTCGCGGCACTCGCGGACCTGCCGATGGCGATGAGCGCCCATATCGTCTTCGACGCGCTCGATCCCGAGCGGCCGGCGACGGCCTCTCCCGTCGTGATCGCGGCGATCCGCGAGCGGATCGGGTTCGGCGGCCTGCTTCTCAGCGACGACCTGTCGATGCAGGCGCTCGCCGGGTCGATCGGCGACCGGGCCGCGGCGGCGATCGGGGCGGGCTGCGATATCGCACTCCACTGCAACGGCAAGCGCGCGGAGATGGAGGCGGTCGTCGCCGCCGCCGGCGGGCTCGGCCCCGCTTCACGCGCCCGCGCCGAGGCGGCGCTCGGCTGCCGCCGGGCGCCCGATGCCATTGACACAGGCCCGCTTGAAGCGGAATTTGAGGCGCTTCTGAAGGGACGCGCGGATGGCTGAGCCGGACGGCTTTCAGGAAGACACGGTCACGGTCAGCGACCGGCTCGCCGCCGAGGCGCTGATCGTCGATGTCGACGGGTTCGAGGGGCCGCTCGACCTCCTTCTCACGCTGTCACGCACCCAGAAGGTCGACCTGCGCAAGATCTCGGTCCTGCAACTCGCCGAGCAATATCTGAAATTCGTCAATCAGGCCAAGGTGCTGCGCATCGAACTTGCGGCGGATTACCTGGTGATGGCGGCCTGGCTCGCCTTCCTGAAATCGCGCCTCCTGCTGCCGCCCGACCCTTCGGACGACGGCCCCTCGGGCGAGGAACTGGCCGCCCACCTCGCGTTCCAGCTCGAACGCCTCCAGGCGATGCGCGAGGCCGCCGCCCGGCTGATGGGGCGCGACCAGAAGGGCCGCGACTTCTTCGCCCGCGGCATCCCGGAGGATGTCACGCGGCTGCGGAAGGTCCATTATACCGCGACGCTTCTCGACCTGATGCAGGCCTATGCCCGGATTCGCACCCATGACGAGTTCCGCCCCTACGCGATGGACCGCGAGCATGTCTTCACCATGGAACAGGCGCTGGAGCGGATGCGCGGGCTGATCGGCTTCGCCGGCGACTGGACCGATCTTTCGTCCTATCTGCCCGAGGGCTGGTCCGCCGATCCCGCCCGCCGCCGCTCGGCCACCGCCTCGACCTTCGCGGCCTCGCTGGAGCTTGCCAAACAGGGCCGGATCGAGTTGAGGCAGGCCGAAACCTTCGCCCCCATCGCCATCAGACGGAAAGAGACGTGACCGAGACGAGCGCCCCCGAGAAGAGCCTTTTCGAGGCGCCGCCCATCGCCGAGCAGGAGCGGATGGTGGAAGCCATCCTCTTCGCCTCGGCCGATCCGGTGACGGTGGCCGAACTCGAGGCGCGGATGCCGCATGGCGCCGATCCGGCCGAGGCGCTGGTGCATCTGAGGAAGCGCTACGAGGGGCGCGGCGTGCGGGTGGTCAGGGTCGGCGATGCCTGGGCGATACGCACGGCGCCCGATCTCGGCTTCCTGATGCAGAAGGAAACCGTCGAGACCCGCAAGCTGTCGCGCGCGGCGATCGAGACGCTGGCGATCATCGCCTATCACCAGCCCGCCACCCGCGCCGAGATCGAGGAGATCCGCGGCGTCGCGGTGAGCCGCGGCACGGTGGACCAGCTTCTGGAACTGGAATGGATCCGCTTCGGCCGCCGGCGGATGACGCCGGGCCGGCCGGTGACCTATGTCGTCACGCAGACCTTCCTCGACCATTTCGGACTCGAATCCGCCCGCGACCTGCCGGGGCTGAAGGAACTCAGGGCCGCCGGGCTCCTCGACAACCGGCCCTTGCCGGGCGGGGCGGCGCTGGCCGGGGACGAGGCGGAAGACCAGATCGGCCAGAGCGAACTCTTCGAGGATTGAAAGGGCGCTGGAGCATGAACCTCAACCGGATTGTGAACATGGTGATCAACACGGTCGTCCGCCGTCTGGTCAATCTCGGCATCAGCAAGGGCGTGGACTACGCCAGCCGCAAGGGCGGAGCGAAGAGCGCCGATCCCGGCCAGTCGAAGGATGCGCGGGCGCTGGCCAAGCGCGCCCGGCAGGCCGCGAAGATCACCCGGCGTTTCGGGCGCTGATCGTCAGGGTGCGGGCGGTCAGGCTGCGGGCGGTCAGGGTGCGGATGGGCGGGGCTCGTCGGCGCGGAAGTGCTTCGAGAGCTTCAGCCCCTGTCCCTGGTAGTTCGAGGCGATCCCGGCGCCATACATCCGGTCGGGCCGTGCCGCCATGCGCTCGTAGACGAGCCGGCCCACGACCTGGCCATGTTCCAGCACGAAGGGCGCCTCGTGACAGCGCACTTCGAGCACCCCGCGCGATCCGGCGCCGCCGGCTTCCGCCCAGCCGAAGCCGGGATCGAAGAAGCCCGCGTAGTGCACGCGGAACTCGCCCACCATCGCCAGATAGGGCGCCATCTCGGCGGCGTAGTCGGGCGGGATCGTCACCGCCTCGCGGCTGACGAGGATGTAGAAGGCGCCGGGGTCGAGGATGATGCGGGCGTCATCGGTGCGGACCTCTTCCCAGAAATCGGCGGGCGCGTAGTGACCGATGAGGTCGAGGTCGATCACCCCGGTATGCGGCTTCGCGCGGTAGCCGACGAGATCGCCGGTCGCCGGCTTCAGATCGACCGAAAACCCCAGCCCGTCCGAGATCAGCGCGGTCCCCGAGACCAGATGCTCGCGCCGGTGCAGCGCGACGAGCTCGGCATCGGAGAGGATCGCCTGACCGCGCCGGAATCGGATCTGGTTGAGCCGCATCCCCGGCCGGACGAGAACCGAGAAGGAGCGCGGGCAGATCTCGGCATAGAGCGGGCCGGCATAGCCCTCGGCGATCCGGTCGAATTCCTCGCCGCCATCGGCGATGGTGCGGGTCAGAAGGTCAAGCCGCCCGGTCGAGCTTTTGGCATTCGCGACGGCGGTGAGGCCGGGCGGCAGCGCCAGCCGCTCCATCAGCGGCACGACATAGACGCAGCCCTTCTCCAGCACCGCGCCGTGGCTGAGATCGACCCGGTGCATCTCGAACTCGGCGATGCGCTCGGCGACGGTGCGGCCCCTGCCGGCAAGGAACGAGGCGCGGACCCGGTAGGCGATGCTGCCAAGGCGCAGATCGAGGCTTGCGGGCTGGACCTGGGCGTCGGTGACGGCGGGGGCCGCCGTGATCGCGCCCGCGGCGATCATCCTGCGGATCTCCCCGTCGGCAAGGACGCCGGTGCCGGTCATCTGCACGCTCCTGACATGCGAACGCCCACCCCGCTGGCGGAGTGGGCGGTTCGGTGATGGTCGGGCCGGTGAGATTCGAACTCACGACCTTCCGCCCCCCAGACGGACGCGCTAACCAGGCTGCGCCACGGCCCGACGCTGCGCGGTATAGGACGATTGCCGGGGCGGGGGCAAGCGCCAAAACGCAATCCGCGAGAGGGGGAAAGCGAGGCCACGGATCCGGGGTTATTTCTGCGCGGGCCGGTCGCTTTGCGCGAGTCGTTCCTTGAGGTCGGTGAGCCGCAGATAGACCGACATCAGCTCGCTCTTCTTGTCGCGCGCGCGGAGCGTATCCATCGCGCGCAGCATCGCGGCGGCCGGCGGATTGGCCGGGGCAGGCTTCGGCGCGGCGTCGGTGCCGAGGGCGCGGACATTGTCCGCTGACCCCCTCGGAAGGGTCGGGACATCGACCTGCATCGGCGCCTCTGGCGCGGTGCGCTGACGCTCCAGCTCCGCCCGCCGTTCGGCGCCGGGAGAGATCGACGGCCGCGGCGGTTGCGCGGGACGGGACAGCGGCGCCGGTTCCGCCGCCGCATCCTCCGGGTCGGGCAGCAGGTCGTCGCTTCCCGCCGCCACGTCCGGCGTGGGCGCGGGCGGCCACGACCGGCGGTCGTCCCGCGCCGTCGCCGCGGGCCGGGCGGGCGCGTTGGCGGGTTCCGGGGCGGGGCTCTCCTCCGCCCCCGGAAGCTCGACGTTCGACAGGGCGGCGACATGGCGCACGCCGCGTTCCTTGAGGATCTTCTGCACCCCGCGGATCGTCAGCCCGTCCTCGTGGAGAAGCTTCTTGATGCCGCCGAGAAGCGCCAGGTCGGCGGGCCGGTAGTAGCGGCGCCCGCCGGCGCGCTTCACCGGCTTGACCTGCGAGAATCGGCTTTCCCAGAACCGCAGGACATGCGCGGGCGTGTCCAGATACTCGGAGACTTCGCTGATCGTGCGAAAGGCCTCGGCCGATTTCTCCATCACGTGCCGCCTCAGCCCTTGTTGCCTGCCGCGACGCGGTCTTTCATCAGATGCGAGGGCCGGAAGGTCAGGACCCGGCGCGGATGGATCGGCACTTCGTCCCCGGTCTTGGGGTTGCGGCCGACGCGGGCGGCCTTGTCGCGCACCGAAAACGTGCCGAAGGACGAGATCTTGACGGTCTCGCCGGCCACCAGCGCATCCGACATGTGTTGCAGCACACCTTCGACCAACTGCGCCGATTCATTGCGCGAAAGGCCGACTTCGCGGAACACCGCTTCGCTCAGATCCATGCGAGTCAAGGTTTTTTCGGTCATCTCGTCCCCCGGGCTGTTTGGGGAAGGATGGGCGGATTAAATTTCCGAGTCAATATCAATGGCTTGGGCAGGGGCTTTCAAGCGGCTTTTCACCACCTCATCACCACCGCGCCCCAACTCAGCCCGCCGCCGATCGCTTCGGTGACGAGAAGATCGCCTTGCTTGATCTGTCCACGCTCCTTGCCGACCGACAGGGCGAGGGGAATCGAGGCGGCCGAGGTGTTGCCGTGATCCTGCACGGTGACGACGACGCGCTCCATCGGCACCTGCATCCGGCTCGCCGTGGCGCTGATGATGCGCAGGTTGGCCTGATGCGGCACGATCCAGTCGACATCGGCGCTGGTGAGCCCGGCCTTGTCGAGCGCGGAATGGGCGGTCTGGGCCAGTTTCTCGACCGCGTGGCGGAAGACCTGGTTGCCCTGCATCCGGAGATGCCCCGCCGTGCCCGTCGTCGAGACGCCGCCATCGACATAGAGCAGGTCACGGTAGCTGCCGTCGCTGTGGAGATCGGTGGCGAGGATGCCGCGGTCGGCCGGGGTTCCGGTGCCCTCGGCGGCTTCGAGCACCAGCGCACCGGCGCCGTCGCCGAAGAGGACGCAGGTCGCCCGGTCGGAGAAATCAAGAATACGGCTGAAGGTCTCGGCGCCGATCACCATCACGCGCCGGGCCTGGCCCGACTGGATCAGCGCATGGGCATTGGCCAGCGCGAAGACGAAGCCGGCGCAGACCGCCTGCAGGTCGAAGGCGAAGCCCGTCGTCATGCCGATCTTCTCCTGGATCATCGTCGCGGCGGAGGGAAAGGTGTAGTCGGCCGTCGAGGTGGCGAGGATGATCGCGTCGAGGTCGGCGGCCGTCATCCCGGCATCGGCCAGCGCCGCCTCGGCTGCCTTGGCGCCGAGATCGGAGGTCGTCTCTCCCTCGGCGGCGAAATGGCGACGCTCGATCCCGGTGCGGCTGCGGATCCATTCGTCCGTGGTGTCGACCCGTGCCTCGAACTCGGAATTGGGGACCACGCGCTCGGGCAGGTAATGCCCGACGCCCCGGACCACGGCACGGATTGTCATGAATGTGTCCTGCTCTCTGCCTCAGCGTCGGCGGCATCCTGCCCCGCCTGTGCGGCAGAGGCAACCCGTGCCGCGAGCCGCTCCTGAAAGCCGGATTTCGCCAGCCGGAACGCGAGCTTGATCGCCGCGGAGACCCCGGTCGCGTCGGCCGAGCCATGCGACTTGACGACGGTGCCGTTCAGCCCGAGGAAAACCCCGCCATTCTGCCGGCGGGGGTCGATGCGGCGCTGCAGCCGGCGCAGCGAGCCAAGCGCCAGAAGGGCGGCGAAGCGCGACAGGAGGCCGGCATTGAACGCCTCCTTGAGGAAGTCGCCGACGAGCTTCGCGGTGCCTTCCCCGGTCTTCAGGGCGATGTTGCCGGTAAAGCCGTCGGTCACGATCACGTCGACGCGGGCCGAGGGCAGATCGCCCCCCTCGACGAAGCCCGCATAGTCGAAACCGCCCGTTTCGGTAGCCGCCTGGATCAGATCCTGCGCCAGCTTCAGCTCGGCCCGGCCCTTGTGCTCCTCGGTCCCGACATTGAGAAGCCCGATCCGGGGCCGGGCGATGCCAAGCCCGTTGCGGGCGTAGGAGGCGCCCATCAGCGCGTATTGCAGCAGGTCGGGCGCGTCGGCCTTGATGTCGGCGCCGACGTCGAGCATCAGGTTGAACCCGCCGGGATTGCGCGAGGGCCAGAGGCAGGCGATGGCCGGCCGGTTGACGCCCGGAAGCTTGCGGAGCCGGATCACCGAGAGCGCCATCAGCGCGCCGGTATTGCCGCAGCTCACCGCGACCGTTGCCTCATGTTTGCGCACGCTTTCGATCGCCGACCACATCGAGGTGCCCTCGCCGTGGCGCATCACCTGGCCGGGCTTGTCGTCCATCGTGACGACGCCGGCGGCATGGCGGATCGTGCAGCGCCCGGCAAGCTCCGGGCGCTTGCCGACGAGCCGCGCGAGCTCCTCCTCGGGGCCGTGGACGATGAATTCGATCTCGGGGTTCTTCGCGGCGGATTGGGCCATGCCGGCGACGACGGCCGACGGCCCCCGGTCGCCGCCCATCGCATCGACGGAAATGACGATACGGCCCGAAGTCCCGGTTCCGGGCGCCTCGGGCTGCATGACATTCGATGACGGCATGGCGCCGACCGTTCGGACGCGGCCTTACGCCGCGTCTTCGTCCAGATCGACCTCGGCGGTCTGGGCGACCACTTCGCGGTCATTGTAGTGACCGCAGGCGCCGCAGACGTGATGCGGACGCTTCAGTTCGCCACAGTTCGGGCATTCGTTCGGATTCGCAGCGACCAGAGCATCGTGGGCGCGGCGCATGTTGCGGCGGGACCGCGTGGTCCGGTTCTGAGGGACAGCCATGTCTCAACCTCGGGTTATTTGGGGCCTTGGCCCGGATTTCCTGGGGTTTCGTCACAGGTTGCCGCAAAGCGACCGGGTGCGAACCCAACGTTCAAGCGAGGCCGGGAACATACTGCGATTCCGCGCGGGCGCAAGTCTTTTCTGGCACTGCGAAAGCAGGGACGATCCCGGCCGTGGTCAATCGTCCCTTCCGGCCTTTTTCATCAGGTCGGCCAGCCCCGCGAACGGCCGTACCGCCTCGTCGTCGAGCGGTTCCGCGCCGGGGGCGGCGGCGGTCAGGCTGCCAAGCTCGGCGCCTTCGGCGCGCGGATAGGCCGGCAGCGCGAGGGCCAGCGCCTCGACCAGGATCGCGCCCGCGTCGATGGTCCCGGTCAGCGGTTCCTGGCTGTCGTCCTCCGGCATCTCGACCTCGTCGCCTTCCGGCTCGGGCATCTCGGCGAGGAACCGCCGCACCACGGTCTCGTCGATCCCGGTCGTGACCGGCGCGAGCGTGACGATGCAGGCTTGCGTCACCGTCGCCGTCAGCCGCGCGTCGAGCGTCCAGTCGTGCCGGCCGGCGGGGCGCAACTCGCCCTGAAGGCGCGCCGTGTCGAGAGAGAGGATGCCGAGCGCCGCCGCGATCCGGGCGCGGGCCTCCGCGCCGGGGCAAAGATCGAACCGGGTCGGTTTCCGCGCGGCAAGATCGGCGATGCGGAACGGGTGCGAATAGGGCAAGGACTCGGGCGTCATCGGTCGGTTCTCGTCGAGGGGGCGGGTGGGGCGGGGTGCTTCGTCCTTGAAGGACTGCCCCGGCATGTTGTAAGCGGGATAGAAGGCTTGAGGCGGCAAGGCAAGAGGGTGGTATGGGCAGGCTCGGTTTCGGGGTAAGGCGCGGCGCGGTCGTGCTGATGCTCATGGCGCTTGCCGCCTGCACGGCGCTCTACCAGAATCACGGATACGTTCCGCGCGACGAGGATCTCGAAAAGGTCGTGGTCGGCGAGTCGACCCGCGAGGACGTGGCGCAGGCCGTCGGCCGGCCCTCGTCGACCGGGCTCCTGACCGGCGGGGCCTGGTACTATGTCGGCAGCCGCTTCCGCCACTACGGCCCGCGCGAGCCGAAGGAGATCGACCGCCAGGTCGTCGCGGTCAGCTTCGACGAGGGCGGAACGGTCGAGAATGTCGAGCGCTTCGGGCTGGAGAATGGTCAGGCGGTCGTGCTTTCGCGCCGGGTCACCGACAGCAACATCAAGGGGCTGAGCTTCCTGCGTCAGCTTCTGGGCAATATCGGCAATATCAGCGCCGGGCAGCTTCTCAACGAAAACTGACGGGCACCCCCCGTCGTTCGTCGATCCGATACGTCAGCGTCATTCCCTGGCGCGATGCGTCAGCGCCACGCCGTTGATGCAGTAGCGCAGCCCCGTCGGTTCCGGCCCGTCAGGAAAGACATGGCCGAGATGCGCGTCGCAGGCCGCGCAATGGACCTCGGTCCGGCGCATGAACCAGCTCCTGTCCTCGGTCTCGCCGACCGCGTCCGCGTCCATCGGCCGGGTGAAACTGGGCCAGCCGGTGCCGGAATCGAACTTGGTCTCGGCGTCGAAGAGCGGCGCCCCGCAGCAGACGCAGTGAAAGGTCGCCGGACCTTTCGGGAAATCGTCATGGGTGAAGGCGCGTTCGGTCGCGTGCTTGCGCGTCACCTTGTAGGCAAGCTCCGACAGTTGCGCGCGCCATTCCTCGTCGGATTTCCGGATCTTCTCGGTCATGGCTTCCCCCAATTCCTTTGTCGTTTCGTGATGCAGTTCGGATAGAATGCCCGCAGGGCAGAATGTAGGAGGCGAGAGCGCTTCCGCCAAGCCGGAGAAAGCCGAAGATGCGGGGATTCGGGGCAGGACGATACGAGGCGCGCTTCGCCGCGACCGAAGACGACATCCGGCGCGCCCAGGCGTTGCGCTGGCGGGCGTTCCGCGCGGCGCGCGGACTGGGCGAGGCCGGCGGGATCGACGCCGACGATTTCGACCCGATCTGCCGCCATGTCCTCGTCGAGGAGCGGCGGAGCGGCACGCTCGTCGCCGTCTTCCGGCTCCTGCCGCTGAGCGACGGGACCGAGATCGGACGCAGCTATTCGGCGCAGTATTACGAACTGTCGGCGCTGGCCGGCTACCCTGGCCGGATGGTCGAGATGGGGCGCTTCTGCCTCGATCCCGACTGGCACGATCCGGACATCCTGCGGGTGGCCTGGGCGGCGATGACGCGCTACGTCGATGCCGAGGGGGTCGAGATGCTCTTCGGCTGCTCGTCCTTCATGGGCACCGACGCGAAGGCCTATCTCGACGCCTTCGCGATGCTGCGTGCTTGGCATCTTGCGCCGAAGCGCTGGTTGCCCAAGGTCAAGGCGCCGCGGGTCTTCCGCTTTGCCACGCGGCTGCGCGGGCGGAGCCCCGACCGGCGCCGGGCCTTGCAGGGCCTGCCGCCGCTTCTCAGGACCTATCTCACGATGGGCGGATGGGTCAGCGACCATGCCGTCGTCGATCACGACCTCGGGACAATGCATGTTTTTACCGGGTTGGAAGTCAGAATGATCCCCCCGTCGCGGAGCCGGACGCTGCGCGGGGTTGCGAAATCCTGTCTTTAGTATATCCGGGCAACTTTCAGGCAGGAGCTTCCCCGACGTGAGAAACGAACAAACGGCGCGGAATCGCGCGAACCTGTCCGACGAGCCCGCTCGGCGCTGGGTTCAGGTTCTCGCGCGCTACCGCGAACCGCGCACCGGGCGCAGCCTGTTCGAACTTGGCGTTACGCTGGTTCCATTCCTCCTGATCTGGGCGCTTGCGTGGTGGATGCTGTCGGTCAGCATCTGGCTCGCCCTCGGTCTCGCGGTCCTCAATGCCGGCTTTCTGGTGCGTCTCTTCGCGATCCAGCACGATTGCGGCCACGGCGCCTTCTTCCGCAACCGGACGCTGAGCGACTGGGTCGGCCGGGCGCTTGGCGTCCTTACCCTCACGCCCTACGACGTCTGGCGCCGCACGCATTCCGAGCATCACGCCTCGGCCGGCAATCTCGACAAGCGCGGCATGGGCGACGTGACGACGCTGACGGTCGAGGAATACCGCGCGCTGACGCCGTTCGGGCGGTTCCGCTACCGGCTCTACCGCAATCCGTTCGTCCTCTTCCTGCTCGGGCCGGGCTATCTCTTCCTCCTGCAGAACCGCGTGCCGGTCGGCCTGACCCGGGCCGGCGCCCGCTACTGGACAAGCGCCATGGCGACCAATGCCGCGATCGCGGCGGCGCTGGCACTGATCATCTGGTTCGGCGGGCTGATGCCGGTGCTTATGGTCTTCCTGCCGACCTCGATCCTGGCCGGGGCGGCCGGGGTCTGGCTTTTCTACATCCAGCACCAGTTCGAAGAGGCCTACTGGGACAAGGATACCGACTGGGACCTGCATGACGCGGCGCTGCATGGCAGCTCGCATTACGACCTGCCGGCGGTGCTGCGCTGGATGACCGCGAATATCGGTATCCATCACGTCCATCACCTCTATAGCCGCATCCCGTTCTACCGTCTGACCGAAGTGCTGCGCGACCATCGCGAACTGGCCGTCGTCCAGCGGATGACGCTGCGCGAAAGCTTCGCCTGCGCGCGGCTGCATCTGTGGGACGCGCGCGAGCGGCGGCTGCTGTCCTTCGCGCAGGCGCGGAGCCTCTACGGCGTGGCCTGAGGCGTTTCGGCTTTGCCGCGACCCTGGTTTGTATTTCCCGGCTCGAATTCTGATACTTGCATCCTGAACATGACTTGAGACGCTCCACGGCCGGTGCCTCGCATCATGTCCGGAAACGAAAAAACCCCGCCACCGGCGGGGTCCTGATCGCGGGGATCAGCCGCGGGCGCGGCGCCCGCCCCGGCGGCCCGACGCGGCGCCGGACTGGCTCGACGAGGCTTCGGCAAAGCTCATGCCGCCCTCGACCGCTTCCAGCACCTTGGCGAAGCGGATCCACTCGCCGCCATTGGGGTCGTGGCTCATCAGGAAGTTCGCGGCGCGGATCGCCTCCATCTCGACCTGGCGGACCGGGTTCATGATCGCGCTGGTCATGCCGGCGCCGATCGCCATCGGCAGGAAGGCGGCGTTGATGCCGTGCCGGTTCGGCAGGCCGAACGAGATGTTGGAGGCGCCGCAGGTGGTGTTGACGCCCAGCTCCTCGCGCAGGCGCTTGACCAGGGCGAAGACCTGGCGTCCGGCGGTCGCCATCGCGCCGACCGGCATCACCAGCGGATCGACGACGATGTCATGCGCCGGGATGCCGAAATCGGCGGCGCGCCGGACGATCTTCTTGGCCACTTCAAAGCGTATGTCGGGATCTTCGGAAATGCCGGTATCGTCGTTCGAGATCGCCACGACCGGCACGTTGTACTTCTTCACGAGCGGCAGGACCAGTTCCAGCCGGTCCTCCTCGCCGGTGACGGAGTTCAGGAGCGGCCGGCCCTCGGCCGCCTCGAGACCGGCCTTGAGCGCGTTCGGCACCGAGCTGTCGATGCAGAGCGGCACGTCGACAAGGCCCTGAACGAGCCGGATCATGCTCGTCATCAGGGGCGGCTCGGTCTCGTTGGGGTTGGGGTTGGAGTTGTAGACCACGCCCGCGTTCACATCGAGCACCATGGCGCCGCAGGCGACCTGCTCCAGCGCGTCCTTCTCGACGGTGGAAAAATCGCCGGCCTCAAGTTCGGCGGCAAGCTTCTTGCGTCCCGTGGGATTGATCCGCTCGCCGATGACGCAGAATGGCTCGTCGAAGCCGATGACGACGGTTTTCGATTTCGATTCAAGGACGGTGCGGGTCATGCTTTACCTTATCTCTCAGCTTTGGGCGGCCGGGACGGCCGAAGTGCCGCCATGCTCGATGGCCCAGGTGGCGTTGGTCTTGATCCCGCCGAGCGGGAAGAAATGCACGGCCTCGATACCGAAATCGGGATGGGCGGCCTTGTGGGCGGCCAGCTCGGCGACGACCTCGGTCGGCTCGTAGGGCAGGAGAAGCTTGGTCACATCCATCGCCCGCTTCTGCAATACCTTGAGCGAGGGGCCGACGCCACAGGCAATGGCGAACTTGATCAGGGTCTGGAGCTTCGCCGGGCCGGCGACGCCGATATGGACCGGCAGACTGACGCCTTCGGCGTTCAGCCGGTTGACCCAGTCGATCACCGGCTTCGCCTCGAAGCAGAACTGGGTGGCCATCGCCATCTTCGCGTCCGTGCGGTTGGCGAAGGCCTGCTTCCAGCGCGCCGCTTCCATCACCATCGCGTCGGACCCGTCGGGGTCGATGTCGCGGTTGCCCTCGGGGTGGCCGGCGACGTGCAGACGCTCGAACCCGCCGAAGAGGCCGGTATCGAGAAGCTGCATCGAGGAGAAGAACTCACCCGCCGGTCCGGCGACGCCGCCGGCGAGGATGAGGCCCTGCTTCACGTCGGCCTCGCCCTGATAGCGGGCGATCCAGTCGGCGAGCATCGCCCTGTCCTTGATGATCCGGGCCGGGAAATGCGGCATCACCGGGTAGCCTTCGGCATGGAGCCGCTTCGCCGTCGCCACCATGTCCTCGATGGGCGTGCCCTCGATATGGGCGATGTAGACCCGCGTGCCCGGGGGCAGGAGGTCGCGGAAGCTCTCCACCTTTTCGGCGGTGCGCGGCATCACCTCGATCGAATAGCCTTTCAGGAAGGCCTCGACCGGGGCCGAGACGCCGGCGGGGGCCGGGGTTTCCTTGCGGCGGAAGTTCAGAAGCGCCATTGCCGTCCTCCAGAAACGATCGGGTGTCACGCCCAGCCATCATTCGCGATGAGCGCCTTGAGGCGCTCGGTGTCGTATTCCGCGTCGATCCGCGCCGCTTCGGCCTCGGCCACCGCGACATCCTCGCCCGCCACCTCGACCGGCGGCGCCTTGCGCCATTCGGCAAGGTAGGCGTCGGTTTCGGCCGCGCCAACCTTCATGGCGCAGCGGTCGATCGCCTTTTCGAACCGTTCCGGCAGTTGTTTCTTCACGCCCCGGCGCCCCTTGCCCACGATGACCTGGGCCGGGATGTCGCGCCAGTAGACGATGGTGACGGCTGCCATGACGATTCCTCTTTCGCTCGGCCCCTCATTACTCTTCGTTTCGCGACGGCCGATGACGGTTTTCGACATTGTGCGCGACCGGAGCGACCTGCCCCTCCTGGATAGCGCAGCCGCGTCCCCGGCGCCACAGCGGGGGCGCCGCGCCAACCCTCGAAATCCTCATGATGACCATGAGCCGCGCCGGACATCCGTGGCGAAGGATCGCGCCGGCGCGGAAACCAGAAACCAAATGCCGATGACGGGCGCGGCTTCGCTTGCGCGGATGCCGCAGGGGCACTAGATTGGGATCAACAGCATATCGGAGGGCGCACAGATGGCGCCCAGGCGTCCCGGTGGTGCGGGCGCGTTCCCGAGATCGGTCGAGCCGCCCGGCACCCCAAGGCCCGATCCTGCGCAGCTTTACGCGGCGCTGGATCTGGGAACAAACAGTTGTCGGATGCTGATTGCCCAGCCGAAGGGCAGTCAGTTTCACGTCGTGGACAGCTTCTCCAAATCGGTTCAGCTCGGTCACGGGCTGGAAGCCTCGGGGCGGCTCAGCCGGTCGTCGATGGCCCGGACGGTGCAGGCCTTGCAGATCTGCCGCCGCAAGATCGAGCAGCACGAGGTGAAGCGGATGCGGCTGGTGGCGACCGAAGCCTGCCGGCGCGCCAGGAATGCCGGCGAGTTCCTGCGCCTCGTCGCGCGCGAAACCGCGCTGCCGCTCGACATCATCCAGCCCGAGGAAGAGGCGCGGCTCGCCGTCGTCTCCTGCGCGCCTCTGGTCTCGACCAAGACCGAGCAGCTTCTGGTCGTCGATATCGGCGGCGGCTCGACCGAGCTTGTGTGGATCGACCTTTCCGCCGTGCCGCGCCCCGAACGGCCGCGCGCGATCATGCGGCTTCACGCCGGGTTCCACCCGCCCGAAAGCCCGTTCCCGGCGGCGAAGGTGGTCGACTGGATCTCGGTGCCGCTCGGGGTCGCGACGCTGAAGGACCAGTTCTCCGATGTCGAGGACGACGCCGCGCGCTTCGCGCTGATGAGCTGGTATTTCGAGGAGAACCTTTCGGATTTCTCGCCCTACAATGCCTCGCAACCGCGCGAGGGGTTCCAGATCATCGGCACCTCCGGCACCGTGACCACGGTCGCGGCGAGCCATCTCGGCCTCAGGCGCTACGACCGGACCAAGGTCGACGGGCTCCGCATGACCTCGGACCAGATCGACCGGGTGATCCGCGAATATCTCAGCCTGGGGCCGGCGGGGCGGCGCAACGATCCGCGCATCGGCCGCGACCGGCATTCGCTGATCATGTCCGGCGCCGCGATCCTTCAGGCGCTGATGCGGATCTGGCCGACCGACCGGCTCACGGTCGCCGATCGCGGCCTGCGCGAGGGTCTTCTCTATGCGCAGATGTCGGCGGACGGCGTGCTGGAGGACGGACCGTTCTGAGCGGCCCGTCCCCGGCGCGATTGCGGCCGGGGCATGGTTTGCGTATGTGAACCGAGGCGAAGGGCAGGGGGCGTGTGCCGTCCCCCGGGCGGAGAGACATGGCGAAGACACCGACGGGCAAGACATCGGGGCGCGGGCAGCGCGACCTCCGGGTGCGGGTCAAGACCGCCAAGGGGCGGAAGCTTTCCTCCACGCTCTGGCTGGAGCGGCAGCTCAACGATCCTTACGTCCAGCGGGCGAAGAAGGAAGGCTATCGCGGCCGCGCGGCCTTCAAGATCCTCGAGCTTGACGACAAGTACCGCTTCCTCGTTCCCGGCGCGCGGGTGGTCGATCTCGGCTGCGCGCCCGGCGGCTGGTGCCAGGTCGCGGTGGAGCGGGTGAACGCGCTCGGCCAGAAGTCCGGCAAGAAGGTCGGCCGGGTGCTCGGCATCGACCTGCAGGAGGTCGATCCGATCGCCGGGGCGGAGATCCACCAGCTCGATTTCCTCGCCGAGGATGCCGACGAGAAGGTCAAGGCCTGGCTGGGCGGCCGGGCCGATGTGGTCATGTCCGACATGGCGGCGGCCTCCTCGGGCCACAAGGGCACCGACCACCTGCGCATCGTCGCCCTCTGCGAGGCGGCGGCCCATTTCGCCTTCGACGTGCTCGAAGAGGGCGGCACCTTCGTCGCCAAGGTGCTGGCGGGCGGCGCCGAGGTCGAGTTGCAGACGCTCCTGAAGCGGGCCTTCGACAAGGTCGCGAACGTCAAGCCGCCGGCCAGCCGCGCCGACAGTTCGGAGAAGTTCGTCGTGGCGACCGGGTTTCGCGGGGTGCCGGACGCGCCGGCCGCCGAGGAGTGACGCCGCTCAGGGGCTGACGCTGACGCAGAGCCCCTCGACGATCACGGCGGCCGGGGTCGCGCAGTGAAAGACGTGGTAGCTGATCAGCATCTCGGGCTGGCGCAGGATGCCGGGCCGGTCGACAAGGTCGCGGGCACGGCGGAAATCCTGGCGGAACTGGCCGGGGCAGACATTCACCAGCTGATGCGGCGAGACGATCAGGTCACGCTCGGGCCGGCCGCCGCCGAAGGCGCCGGCACCGATGCGGACCGGCAGCGCGTCGGGATTGGCCCGAAGGAAGCCTTCGTCGAGCTGGATGCGATCGACCCAGTCGACGGTGGCGAGCGTGCCCTGGACCGTGCGCAGGGGATCGCGCCGGCGCAGCGCCTGGATCGGCAGGGCGCCGAAGGAGGTTGTCACCCGCGCGCTTCCGCAAAAGCCCGGAAGGGTCCAGCGGATCGGTTCCTGGCGCGGGGGGCGACGACCGGGATCCGGTCGGGTGGCCACTCCTGCAGGCTTCAATGCCATGCCTGCTGCATTTGTGGAAAAGTCGTTTTGTTCCATACCTACCTGCGATGACTTGTCACGAACACGCACACCTCATGTCGGGGCAGAGCTGCGCGCCCCGACATGAGGTGTGTCCCGGCGGGTCAGGTGCCGGCCACACTCGTAAATCCAGAACCAAGGTCACTCACCAACGTGCCGAGGCAACCGCGCCGCCGACAAGACGGTAAAGAACTCGTAAATCGGGCTGGTCTAAGGCGTATTTGATCGGAATTCCGGCAAGGTTAAGCGCCACCCTGCGGCGGGTCGCTAACCTAAAGCGTGTGGAAATCCGGGGTGGCGGAAACAATCGGCGGTCGGAATGACGGCGGGACCTTGCAGGCCGCCGTCGGCCTCGCAGGATTGTTCACGTTCCGGCACGTTGCGGTAACCTTAAGGATTTGTTCAAATGTGGCGGATCTGCCCGATTGCGCCGTCTACATGTTGGAAACACAGAGTTTTTCGGGTCATCCGGCCGAAAATCCACCGTGACGGCGGCCGCGCCCGGACGATTCCCGACATGTCGAGCCGGCAGCCTCCGGGTCCGGAAAGCGGTGTCGGCGGTTGATCTCTGGCGGCCGGACCAGCCAACCGACCGGTATCGCCGGACGGCGCAAGCCTCCAAGCACCGGGCGGAAGGGGGTCCGCCGCTCGCTGATGCGGCCGCCCCGCCCGGGCAGATCTTGCGCGGGTCTGCACCACGGCCGGCGCCGCTTGCAATACCGACGCCGATGACGCTTCCCCTGCCGCGCCCTGTCGCCTCCGGTGCCGGGACCGGCCTGCCTTTCGGAGCAGACATGTCCTCGGGGGCCTCAGCGACCACAAGGTCGTCGAGATCCCCGCCACCAGATCCCCGCCACCAGGGCGACGATGTCTGACCTTCCGGAAGCCGCCGCCCGTCTGGCGCGGGAAACCGACGTGATGGGCGGGATGGAGCGGCCGCTGACCGGAAGCGCCCTGCGGATCTGCGAGCTTGTCCGCTCCGTCGACGAACGGTGGGACGAACTCCGCTGAGCGACCGGCAAGCGGCAAGATCGGGCGGCAGCGTTTCCCGGGGGCCGTTGGCGGCGGAGCCCTGCCGGATCCCGCCGGGGTCCGACCGTGCCGCCTGTCCGGGGTTGTCATGAAACCTTCACTGGACAGGCACTCACATTTCCTGCATTCGGGAATTATGGAACAGATATTCGCTGCGCAAGCTTTCGCCACCCTCGGCCATCCCGACCGCCTCGCGGTCTTCCGCCTGCTCATGCGCTTCGCCCCGCAAGGCGCCCGTCCGACCGAGATCGCCGGCGCGCTCGGGCTGAAGCAGAACACGCTCTCCCACCACCTCGCCGACCTGAAGGCCGGCGGCCTCGTGCGGATCGAGCGGCAGGGGCGGTCGCTGTTCTATTCGGTCGACCTCGACGCGACCGAGGGGCTGATCGGCTACCTCGCGCTCGACGTGGGCCGCGCCCGCCCCGACCTCCTCGCCCCGCTTCTGTCCGCCAAAAGGGAAACCGCAGCCATGCGCGACACCGATTTCAACGTCCTCTTCATCTGCTCGGGCAACTCGGCCCGCTCGATCTTCGCCGAGGCCCTGCTGCGCGATCTCGGCAAGGGCCGGTTCCGGGCCTTCTCCGCCGGGACGCGGCCCAACACGGAACTGAACGCCTTCGCGCTCGAGGTGCTGAAACGAAACGGGCATGACATCTCGGGGCTTCGCTCGAAGCACATCTCGGAGTTCCAGCGCCCCGGATCCGTCGAGATGGATTTCGTCTTCACCGTCTGCGACACCGCCGCGGCCGAGGAATGCCCGCCCTGGCCCGGCCAGCCGATCACCGGCCATTGGGGCCTGCCGGACCCGGTGAAGGCCGAAGGAACCGACGCCGAGAAGGCGCTGGTCTTCGCCCAGACCTATGCCGCACTCCGCCGGCGGATCGCGGCCTTCATCGAACTGCCGTTCGACAGCCTGAACCGCCTGTCGCTGCAATCCCGCGTCGACGCGCTCGGCGCCGAGGCGCTTCACGCCGAGAAGGGCTGACCGGCATGACACGCATCGCGCTCAACGGCCTCGGCCGGATCGGAAAGCTCGTCCTGCGCGACCTCGTCGACAGCGGCGCGGGCGGCGAGATCGTGCTGCTGAACGATCCCGCGGGCGACGCCGAACAGCACGCGCTCCTGATGGAGTTCGACTCGGTCCACGGTCGCTGGTCCACCCCGGTCGGCCATGCGGAAGGCGCGCTCGTCCTCGACGGCCAGCGCTTCCGCCTGACCCATGAGAAGACGATCGAGGCGCTGCCCTTGGCCGATCTGGGCGTCGATCTGGTGATCGACTGCACCGGCGTCTTCAAGACCGGGGCCAGGGTCGCGCCCTATTTCGCCGCCGGCGTGAAGAAGGTCGTGGTCAGCGCGCCGGTCAAGGATGGCGGCGCCCTGAACCTCGTCTACGGCATCAACCATCACCTCTACGACGCGGCCGCGCACAGCCTCGTCACCGCGGCCTCCTGCACGACGAACTGCCTGGCCCCGGTGGTGAAGGTGATCCACGAGAGCCTCGGCATCCGCCACGGCGCGATCACCACGATCCACGACGTGACCAATACCCAGACCATCGTCGACCGCCCCGCCAAGGACATGCGCCGCGCGCGGTCGGCGCTCTTGAACCTGATCCCGACGACGACCGGCAGCGCCACGGCGATCACGCTGATCTACCCCGAGCTCAAGGGCCGCCTCAACGGCCACGCGGTGCGGGTGCCGCTTCTCAACGCGTCGCTCACCGACTGCGTGTTCGAGGTCGGGCGCGCGACCACCGCCGAGGAGGTCAACGCGCTCTTCAAGGCCGCGGCCGACGGCCCGCTCAAGGGCATCCTCGGCTACGAGACCCGGCCGCTGGTCTCGTGCGATTTCACCAACGACCCGCGATCGGCGATCGTGGACGGACCCTCGACCATGGTTGTGGACGGCACGCAGGTGAAGGTCTTCGCCTGGTACGACAACGAATGGGGCTATGCCTGCCGCCTCGCCGACATCGTCCGCATGGTCGCGGGGGCGTTGTGACGGCCCCGGCCCCGAACCCCATGCGCGCCTATGCGGCCGTCACGGCGGCCTACTGGGCCTTCATGCTGTCGGACGGCGCGCTGAGGATGCTGGTCCTGCTGCATTTCAACACGCTCGGCTTCTCGCCGGTGCAACTGGCATGGCTGTTCCTGCTCTACGAGATCGCCGGGATGGTGACGAACCTCGCCGCCGGGTGGCTGGCCGCGCGCTTCGGCCTCGCCGCGACGCTCTACGGCGGGCTTGGCTTGCAGATCGCCGCTCTGGTGGCGCTGGCGCAGCTCGATCCGGGATGGAGCATCGCCGCCTCGGTCGCCTTCGTCATGGCGGTTCAGGGCGTGTCCGGAGTGGCCAAGGATCTGGCCAAGATGTCCGCGAAATCGGCGGTGAAGCTTCTGGCACCCGACGAGGATGGCGGCCTCTTCCGCTGGGTCGCCGCCCTCACCGGATCGAAGAACGCCGTGAAGGGCTTCGGCTTCTTTCTCGGCGCGGCGCTTCTCGGGCTTGCGGGGTTTCGGGCGGCGGTCTGGGGCATGGCGGCGGTGCTGGCCGTGATCCTGATCGCCGTCGTCCTCTTCCTGCCCGCCGGACTGCCCGGCCGGATGACATCGGCGGACGGCTGGCACGGCTGGCGGTCGAAGGATGCGCGCGTGAACCGCCTGAGCCTTGCCCGCATGTTCCTTTTCGGCTCTCGCGACGTCTGGTTCGTGGTCGGCATCCCGGTCTATTTCCAGGCGGTGCTGTCGGACGGCAGCGCCGAAGGCCGCCGCGAGGCGTTCTTTCTGGTCGGCGGGTTCATGGCGCTCTGGATCGTCGGCTACGGCGCCGTGCAGGCGGCCGCGCCCCGCCTTCTCGGCGCCAGGGGCCAGCCCGAGGCCGAGGCGACCCGGAAGGCGATCCTCTGGGCGGGGCTTCTGGTTCCGATCCCCTTCGCGCTCGCGCTCGCCGCATGGGTCGCGGGCGGCCCGGCGCCGTGGCTGACAGCGGTGTTGGTCGCCGGGCTTCTCCTTTTCGGGTTCGTCTTCGCGGTGAACTCCTCGGTCCATTCCTACCTGATCCTGGCCTTCGGCGCGGCCGAGCGCATCACCCGCGACGTGGGCTTTTACTACATGGCCAACGCGGCGGGGCGGCTGATCGGCACGCTGCTCTCCGGCCTCAGCTTCCAGATCGGCGGCCTGCCGCTCTGTCTTGCCGCCGCCGGAGCCATGGCCGCGGCAAGCTGGCTCGCCGCGCGGCGCTTGCGGTCGGCGCCCCCGACGACAGGCGGCGCTGTCGAAATCAGCCCATGAGGAAGCGCCGAAGATCGGGTATCATCATCGCATGGACACATTCATCGAAAGCGCCGCAGACATCGACCGGTTCATGGCATTGCCGGGCCCCCGCACGCGGCTTTTCCGCGGCAGCGGGTCCTGCACCTTCGGCGGCGCCGACCCCGCCGCGGCGGCCTGAGGCGATGAAGCGCGGTCTTTTCGACCTGAACGATCCGTGGTTCCGCCCGCTCTGGCGCCGGGTCGCGGTCACCGGATTGGCGCTCGGCTGGGGCCTGTTCGAGCTTGTCGCGGGCAGCGCCGGTTTCGGCATCCTCTTCCTCGCGATCGGGGCCTATGCGGGCTGGAGCTTTTTCGTCGCCTTCACCCCCGGCGCGGACGACTGACCGGCCACCCGCGCGTCACCCATCCCGAGGCCCCCTGTCACCGGCCGAACCCGGCCGACGGGTTCGGGAACCGGCGTCCCGAGAGACCACAACCCCTGCGCCCGAGGTCGCGCGGATCCTGACGCGCTGCGCCTGAGCGGCGGCCGGGGCTGGGCAGGGGCCCGTCAGATCGGTCAGCGCGCCCGCCGCGCCGCAGATCCTCGACGAACTGGCGGAGCCCCGCCGCGAGCCGCGCGATCTGGTCGCGCTGGTTTCCCGTCGTCGCGCGAAGCTGCGCCGGCTTGCGGGCGCGGTCGAAAAGCCGGACGCCCACATAAAGCGTTTCGGGTGTATGTTGAGACAGCAAGTGTCGGAATTCGAACGAAAAAGGTTCGAATTCCGATTCAAGGAAAACCCGAAGCGCTCTGGTCCTCGATGTTCCGGATGCGGCGCGAGAAGGCCGATTGGGTGAGGTGCCGCCGCTCGGCTGCCTCCGAGAACGACCCGGTTTCGGCGACGGCAAGGATGTCTTCCAGCCATTCGAGACGGATCGGGATCCCCGGAAGTTGCACTTCCCGCGTGTTACATGGCGAATTTCGAATTTGCATTAGGGTTTCGTTCCCGACACCTTATGGGTAACACAAGTTGTCAGGAAGGTCCGACCATGCATCTCGCCCGCTTTCCCCGCCATTTCCTCGCCCATCTGCCCACGCCTCTGGAACGGCTGGACCGGCTTTCGAAGGAGCTTGGCGGGCCCGAGATCTGGATCAAGCGCGACGACTGCACCGGCCTTTCGACCGGCGGCAACAAGACCCGCAAGCTCGAATTCCTCATGGCCGAGGCCGAGGCGATGGGCGCCGACATGGTGATGACGCAAGGGGCGACGCAGTCGAACCACGCCCGCCAGACCGCAGCCTTCGCCGCCAAGCTCGGGATGGCGTGCCATATCCTTCTGGAGGACCGCACCGGGTCCAACGATCCCAACTACAACTATAACGGCAACGTCCTTCTGGACCATCTGCACGGCGCCACGACCGAAAAGCGCGGCAGCGGCCTCGACATGAACGCCGAGATGGAAGCAGTGGCCGAGACGTTCCGCAAGAGCGGCCGCAAGGTCTACACGATCCCCGGCGGCGGCTCCAACCCGACCGGCGCGCTCGGCTATGTCAACTGTGCCTTCGAGCTTGTCTCTCAGGCCAACGACCGCGGCATCGTCATCAACCATATCGTCACCGCGACCGGCAGCGCGGGGACCCAGGCCGGGCTGATCGTCGGGCTGAAGGCGATCAATGCCGGCATTCCCTTGCAGGGTTTCGGGGTCCGCGCGCCCAAGGCGAAGCAGGAGGAGATGGTCTTCGCGCTGGCCGGAAAGACCGCCGAGAAGCTCGGCTGCGCCGGCGTCGTCAGGCGCGAGGATGTGGTCGCCGACACCGACTATGTCGGCCCCGGCTACGGCATCCCGCGCGCCGACACGCTCGAGGCGATCCGCATGTTCGCCGAGCTTGAGGGGATCCTCCTCGACCCGGTCTATTCCGGCAAGGGCGCGGCCGGCCTCATCGACTATATCCGCAAGGGACGCTACAAGACGGGGGAACGGGTGGTGTTCCTGCATACCGGCGGGGCGGCGGCGCTCTTCGGCTACGATGCGGTCCTTGCCGGCGACCGGACGCAGGCGGCGGGATCGCGATGACGGCGGGGCCGGACCAGGGCTGCGTCTTCCGCCAGGACCGGGTTCCCGCGGCGGAGGCGGAATGAGGCGGATCGGAATCCTCGGCGGCATGGGGCCGGAAGCGACCGTGCTTCTGATGCAAAAGCTCATCGCCGCCGTTCCGGCCCGCGACGATGCCGACCACATCCCGCTCATCGTCGACCAGAACCCGCAGGTGCCCTCGCGCATCCGGTTCCTGATCGAGGGGCGGGGCGAGGATCCGGGCCCCGTCCTTGCCGCGATGGCGGCGCGGCTCGAACGGGCGGGGGCCGAGGCGCTGGCGATGCCCTGCAACACCGCGCATCACTTCGCGCCGGCAATCCGCGCGGCGGCGGGCGTGCCGTTTCTCGACATGGTGGCGCTCGCGGTTGCCCGCGCCCGGGCGGAGGCGGGCGCCGGCGGCAAGGTCGGCATCCTCGCCTCGCCTGCCGTGCGCAAGGTCGGGCTTTTCGACGCGCGCATTGCGGCGGCCGGGCTGACGGCTTTCTATCCCGACGACGAGGCGGCGATGCTGGCCGCGATCCGCCGGATCAAGGCCGAGGGTGCCTCGGACGCCGCAAGGGCGGCGCTTCGGGAGGCATCCGCCGCGCTTCTGGGCAAGGGAGCGCGGGTGCAGATGATCGCCTGCACCGAGTTCTCGCTGATCGCGACGGCGGCGGCGCCAGGCGCCACGGTCTTCGATACGCTTGACGTGCTCGTGGCCGCCATCAAGGAATTCGCGCTGGGAACCTGCGCGAAAGACGGGGTGGCGGCGACATAGACCGCCCGCTCCGAAACCATGACGACAAAGAGGAAACCAGACATGACACGGAAACTGACACATCTGATGGCCGGCGTTGCGGCCTTCGCCCTGTTCGCCGGCGCCGCCTCGGCCGAGAAGATCATCATCGGCCATTTCGGCAACCCCACGCCGATGCAGCTCGTCGCGTCGTCGGACGCGCTCCAGCAGGAGACCGGCTGGGAGATCGAGTGGCGCAAGTTCGCCGCCGGCACCGACGTCATCGCCGCGATGGCGTCGGGCGACGTCGTGCTGTCTGAGCTCGGCTCCTCGCCGCTCGCCATCGCGGCGAGCCAGGGCATCGACCTTCAGCTCATCGCCTTCTCGGACGTGATCGGCAAGGCGGAATCGCTGATCGCCCGCAACGATGCGGGCATCGCGAGCGTCGCCGACCTCAAGGGCAAGCGCATCGCCGTGCCGGTCGGCTCGACCGCGCATTTCTCGCTCATGGGGGCGCTTCAGCACGAGGGGATCGCCGAGGCCGACGTCACGATCATGAACATGCCGCCCGACCAGATCGCCGCCGCCTGGGAACAGGGCGTGATCGACGCGGCCTGGATCTGGCAGCCGGTGCAGTCCGAGATCCTCAAGACCGGCACGCTCATCATCGGCGCCGACCAAACCGCCGAATGGGGCTTCCCGACCTTCGACGGCTGGGTGGTGGACCGTGAATTCGGTCAGGCCAACAAGGACAAGATCGTCGCCTTCCTGAAGGAGATCGACAAGGCCAACGCCGCCTATCTCGGCGATCCGGCCGCCTGGACCGTCGAGAGCACCGAGGTCCAGACGCTGGCCACCGCCACCGGCGCCGATCCCGCGCAGGTGCCCGGCATCCTCGAAGGCTTCACCTTCCTGCCGATGGCGACCCAGGTCAGCGACACCTGGCTCGGCGGGGCCGCCGCGACGGTCAAGGGCACGGCCGATTTCCTGAAGGCCGCGGGACGGATCGATTCCGTCGGCGAGGACTATTCGGGCTTCGTCAACGCCGAGTTCGCCGACGCCGCGAAGTGATCCTCTCCGGTCCCGGCCGGCATCGCCCCGGCCGGGACCGGACGACAAGGGAATTCTGCGCATGGGGCTGAAGATCCGCGACGCATCGGTCGTCTATCCGGCCGCCGACGGCCGACCGCCGGTCGCGGCGCTCACGGGGATCGACCTCGATATCGAGAACGACGATTTCGTCGTGGCGCTCGGCGCGTCCGGCTGCGGGAAATCGACGCTTCTGAACCTCATCGCGGGGTTTCTGTCGCCGAGTTCGGGGGAAATCCTCCTTGATGGCCGCAAGGTCCTGGGCCCCGGCGCCGACCGCTCGGTGGTCTTCCAGAAACACGCGCTGCTGCCCTGGCTCAACGTCATCGACAACGTCGCCTTCGGGCTGAAGATGCAAGCCGTGCCGGAGCGGGAACGCTACGCGACCGCCGGGAAGTTCGTGGCCCTTCTCGGCCTCGACGGGTTCCAGAAATCGCCGGTCTACAAGCTCTCGGGCGGCATGCAGCAACGGGTGGGCATCGCCCGCGCGCTGACCTGCGACCCGAAGGTGCTTTTGATGGACGAACCCCTCGGCGCCCTCGACGCGCTGACCCGGGAAAAGGCGCAGGAGCTGATCCTGCGGATCTGGGACGAGACCCACAAGTCGGTCTTCTTCATCACCCACAGCGTCGAGGAGGCGCTCTTCATGGGCACCAAGCTCATCGTGATGTCGCCGCGACCGGGGCGCATCGCCCACCGCTTCGACCTGCCGTTCTCGCGCCGGTTCCTCGCCGGCGCCTCGGCCCGCGCGGTCAAGGCCTCGCCCGAATTCATCGAACTGCGCGAGGAGGTGCTGGAGATCATCTTCGCCGACGAGGAGGACGTGGCATGACCGACGAGACCCGGAACACGCCCGCCGCCAGGACCGGCGGCTTCCTCGCCTCGCTCGGCAAGAGCCGGCCGACGAAACCGGGCGAGATCTACGGTGTGCCGGGGCAGGGCGACACGCTCTGGCTGTCGCTCGGCTCCATCGCCTTCCTGATCTTCGTCTGGTGGCTGGTGACGGCGATGGGCTGGGTGAAGCCCTTGTTCGTGCCCTCGCCGGGGGCGGTCGTCACGAAATTCCTCGAGATCGCCCGGAACGGCTTCACCAACACCTCGTTCCTCGATCATGTCGCGATCTCGACCGCGCGGGTCTTCGGCGCCTTCCTTCTGGCCTGCGCCGTCGGTATCCCGCTCGGCCTCGCGATGGGGATGAGCCCGCTCATCCGCGGCATCTTCGATCCGCCGATCGAGTTCTACCGGCCGATCCCGCCCCTGGCCTACCTGCCGCTGATGATCATCTGGTTCGGCATCGGCGAGACCTCGAAGGTGCTCCTGATCTTCCTGTCGGTCTTCGCGCCTGTGGCCCTCGGCGCGCGGTCGGGGGTGAAGTCGGCCGCCATCGAGCAGATCCACGCCGCCTATTCCTTCGGTGCCTCGCGCTGGCAGGTGATGCGGCACGTGATCCTGCCCTCGGCCTTGCCCGAGATCCTGACCGCGATGCGGATCGGCATCGGCTTCGGCTGGACCACGCTCGTCGCGGCCGAGATGGTCGCGGCGACGAAGGGGCTCGGCTACATGGTGCTGTCGGCCTCGCAGTTCCTGCAGACCTCGACCGTGATCATGGGGATCGTGGTGATCGCCGCCATCGCTTACGCCTTCGATCTTCTCATGCGATTCGTTGAACGCAAGGTGGTGCCGTGGAAGGGCCGGATGTAAGCCGGCGGTTCGCCCTGCCCCGACCCGCCTGCCGGAAAATTCCTCCCTGTGCCGCCCGTCACAGCCGGGCGCGGGCCAGCCGCGCGATCCTGCCCCTGTCGAATAGCCCTTCGCTCTTCCCGCAATCGACAGGGTGAGGAAATGATCAAGGTTATTGTCCTCGCAAGCATCGCCACCGCCGCCCTCATCGAAGAGGTGAGCGATGCGCCCGACGCGCTGGTGAAGGAGGTCTTCGAGGGCGTGGCGGGCGACGACCTCTTCGACGCCGCCGTGTTGGCCGCGAAATCGGCGGCCCTCGTCAACCAGGGCGCGGCGAAACCGGCGCGGCGAGGGCGGGGGCGGCCGCCGCGAGCGTCAGGACGAGGAGAAGGGCGCGCATGGACAGGCTCCGCCGGCGGGGGACCGGACGGCGGCGAGATTATGCCTCTCCGGCCGCCGCGCCGGTCATTTCCGCGTGATCGCCCGCCTCGGCCCGCCGGACCCGGGCGAGGGTGAAGCCCGGCCGGTCTTCGGAGGCGGCGAGCATCCAGCTGCCCGGCGGATCGCTGCGGGCGCGCACGAGGTCGAGTTGCCAGCGGGTCCGGTCCTGCCCGTGCCGGGGGGCGATATGCCAGCGGCTCTCCACTCCCTGCGCCCCGCCGTCGCCTGGCGTGAGCATCAGCCCGGTCGGGATCACGCGGCCCTCCTCGGCGCCGGTTTCGGCGGCGAGTTGCAGCCGCCGCACCGGGGTGAAGCGCGGCGGTTCCGGCAGTTCGGCGACGACGAGCGCGGTGGCGCCGCCGCGCAGGGCCTCCTCGAAGCACCACAGGAGGTCCTCGGGCCGGCGCGGGGTGACGAAGATCAGCCGCCCCGGTTCGATGAAGGAAACCACGCCTTCGGGAAACAGCCGCTCCGGCAGCCAGCCCGGGCGCAGCCAGAGCACCGGCCCCTCCGTCCCCCGCGCGGCCATCAGCGCCAGCGTGCGCCGGGCCGGCCCGCAGAATTCGTGCACCCGCGCCCGCGCGAGCGAGAGCGCGCCGAGGAACGGCAGCCCGGCGCGGGGCCGGCGCTGATGGCGCGAGATGATCCGGGCGAGGTCGTGAGTCGGCATGGGGCAAGGATAGAGTGTTCGCTTTATGTTCTCAATGCCGCGCGATAGGTGCCCCCCCACCTTGCCCCTGCCGCCGGAGACGTTAGGGCGCGGCCGAAGGGCAAGGGATCAATTTCATGGATACGGCCAAGATGTATCCGGTCAATCCGGTCCGCGCCGAGACGATCGGGCGCACCGAGGAGATCATCGGCAACTGGATCGCGGCCGGCGGGCTGACGGGGTGATCGCCACCTAGATCGCCGGCGCCTCGGTCCGCAGGGCGCCGGAGGCCTCGCTCCGTCGCTTGCGGACCGACCATGTCGACCTCTAGCAGTTCCACTGGCCGAACCGGGGCAGCTGCATGTTCCGGCAGAACGGGAGCTTCGATCCGGGGGAGGCCGGACCGTGCGGCTGACCGCGTCGATCACTGCGCGGCCGCTCAGGGCGAGGATCAGGACCATGCTCCAGGGCGCGAAGCTCAACGGCACCGGGCCGGGCACGTGGAAGAGCGCCAGGACCGCGGGTGTCGCGGAGACGCCGAGACGGGTGTCGGGCGGCACCCTGACCCCGTCGAACTCGGAGGCGAGCATCGCCCCGATCGTCGCCGAATGGCTGGCGATGGCGACGAAGCTCCAGACCGGGGGCTGAAGCGTTTCGGGTTTATGTCGAGATGGCAAGTATCAGAATTCGAACGAAAAAGGTTCGAATTCTGATTCAAGGAAAACCCGAAACGCTACAGGTTTGATGAGCATGGCTTTCCTCCCGATGGATGTGGCGGGTCTTGTTCTTGTCGGAAAACGGGTGCCACCCTCCCGAATTACGGTCTCCCCCTTCTATTGGTAACAATACCTTGCCAGATGTTCAGTTCCGATCCGGGGTTCGCGAGGTTTTTTCCCGGCGACCGGGGTGTCACGGCGAAAAGAGGATGGCTGGCCCCGCCCGGTCCTGTCACGGCATGGCCGACGTGCCGGGACCCGCTCAGCCCGGCCGGCGCCGGGTCGAGCAGCCCAGCCCTGAGTTGCGGTTCTCGGCTCGGATCCGCAACCCACCTCTGGGATGACTGCCGGGCTGGCGCTAGGGCAGCGCCTGGTTGCGCACGACGACGTCGCGTGACCTCGTCGTGCGCGCGCGAAGGGCGGGCCGGCCTACCGCGGGGTGTGCCGGCCTACCGCGGGGTGTAGGGAGAGACGACGACCTCGACCCGCTGGAACTCCTTGAGGTCGGAGTACCCGGTGGTCGCCATCGCGCGGCGCAGCGCGCCGATCAGGTTGAGCGAGCCGTCGGCGCTGTGGCCGGGGCCGAACAGGATCTGCTCCAGCGTGCCCGCCGTCCCCACCGACACCCGCTCGCCGCGCGGCAGCTGCTGGTGGTGCGCCTCCGGACCCCAGTGCCAGCCACGCCCCGGCGCGTCGGTCGCCCGGGCCAGCGCCGCGCCGAGCATCACCGCGTCCGCCCCGCACGCCACCGCCTTGACCAGGTCGCCCGACCGGCCGACACCGCCGTCGGCGATGACATGGACATACCGGCCACCGGACTCGTCGAGGTAGTCCCGCCGCGCCGCCGCGACGTCGGCGACCGCCGTCGCCATCGGCGCGTGGATGCCGAGCGACACCCGCGTCGTGTGCGCCGCTCCCCCACCGAAGCCGACGAGCACGCCGGCGGCCCCGGTACGCATCAGGTGCAGCGCCGCGGTGTACGTCGAGGCGCCACCGACGATCACCGGCACGTCGAGCTCGTAGATGAACCGCTTGAGGTTGAGCGGCTCGGCCCGCCCCGACACGTGCTCGGCGGACACGGTGGTGCCGCGGATGACGAACAGGTCGACGCCTGCGTCGACGACGGTGCGCCAGTGCTCCTG
>WOYI010766734.1_pt1 | contig 41840 bp, 37 predicted proteins | sample 6423411 | NCBI WGS metagenome assembly WOYI01 (sample SAMN13441803, study PRJNA592873) | oil field metagenome | biome: oil field; feature: oil-well bore; material: oil-contaminated soil; isolation source: oil-contaminated soil from oil-well borehole | place: Germany: Wietze | collected 2016-10-18 ... | reverse complement strand
GATCAGCGGGCTGGTGAAGGGAATAGTCCCTCCAAACAAGTCGTGAATAGCAGGCGAGTACTGCAGAGCGATGAAATAGCAGCTGGGTCATTATTTGGCCCAGTCGGTCTTTTTTCTCTTCCTTAAGGGGCTCTGCGGGCATCAATTCTCCTGTTGGAATCGCCGTATGCACATAGGCCGGCAAAGAGCACTCTCGGACCGGCGAATAAGACCGCCGATCAGGCCATCTCTGCAATAAGAATACACATCCTGTAGCCGATACGACTCTCATGTCGGAAGGAAAGGATTGGTCCACATCACCGTTTTATAATTATAGTATGCAAGACATGAGCATCAATGATCCGGACCAATCTTTTTATACTTCCAGATCTCTATTAAATCCTGGTTTATGGCAATGGGGGAAATGGAAAATTTTTGAAGAATGTGTTGAGCATGGAAGCGCACGAATGCGGTGATGGTCTTTGAGGTCGATAGTCAAGGGATCTGTGGGCACAATCGTTGGTGAGACCACACCTACTGCATTTAAGTTTCTCATAAATAAAGAGGTTGGACGGGGCACATACATAAAAGCCAAAGGAGATGGCAGGGAGTGGATCTTAGCCCAGATTGAGGACATAAAAAGGTCTAACACTGCTTACACCGTAAACCAGCTCAATGATGCAGCCAGGAACTACGACTCCCGAGAGATGATGATCGCTGAGTCGAGGGTGATTGGCGTGGAAAGTAACGGCAAGCTGCGCCTCCCCACCAGCCCAGCCCGCCCTGGAGAGTCGGTATTCCTGGCCGATGAGAAGCTGATCAAGGCAACCCTCGGCCTATCTAAAGGCGACATGTACATAGGCATGCTGAAAGGCTACGATATCCGGGTGGAGATGGATGCCAATACCCTGGTGCAAAAGCATTGCAGCGTTCTGGCAAAGACCGGTTCGGGAAAATCCTATACAGCAGCTGTGATACTTGAAGAGCTCCTGGACAGGAAGGTGGCACTGCTGGTGATCGATCCTCATGGGGAGTACGCCTCTATGAAAGAGCCGAACAACGTGGGCGATTTCAGCAAGTACAAGGTCAAGCCCCGGGGATATGATATCACTGTTTATACCCCAGGGGAGATGGCCATGAATCCCAGGGCGGACAGGCCATTTCGCTTCAATTCATTGAACCTCTCGGCAAGAGAGGTGGCGAAGATGATCCCCAATGAGAGCAGCAGCAGCGGCCAGCTGGGGCTGCTCTATGAGGCTATCAGCGCCCTGAGGGCGGAAACGGACGCCTACACCCTGGAGGATATCATAGAGCAGGTGGTGAGGAGCAACTCCAAGGTGAAGTGGAATCTGGTGGGCCAGCTGGAATCCCTCTTAGAGCTGGGGCTCTTCTCAGGTACGGCGACGCCCTGCGACGAGCTGCTCAGTCCGGGAAGGGCGGCAGTGATCGATATGACTGGAATCATACCTGAGCTGCAGGCCATGATCGTCGCCCGTCTGCTGACCGATATCTTCGAGGCCCGAAAGCGCAGGCTGATCTCTCCGGGAATGGTGGTGGTGGAAGAGGCGCATAACTATATTCCCGAGCGGGGGACAGGAAATGCGGCATCCACCAATATCGTGCGTACCATTGCCGCGGAGGGGCGCAAGTTCGGCCTGGGACTGATGATCATCAGCCAGAGGCCGGCCAGGGTGGACAAGAACGTGATATCTCAGTGCAACACCCAGATCATTATGAGGGTTACCAATCCCAATGACCTCAAGGCGTTAAGCAAGGGCCTGGAGGGCATGACCTCTGACCTGGAGGAAGAGATCAAGAGGTTGCCTGCTGGTGTGGCCATGCTGGTGAGCAATGAGATAGAAAGGCCGATAACTGTCAACATCCGGCCGAGAAAATCGAGGCATGGCGGGGTTAGCACTGAGATAGTCTCCCGGGAGAAGGCGAAAGCCTCCTCCGTCCAGCCAGCAAGAGCTCTGGAGAAGCGGTCAAGGCCTCAATCCCCGGAAAGCTCTGGGAACGAGAAGCCCGTTCGAAGCAAGAAGAGCCAGAGCAGCGGTGGGCTGCTGAAAAAGGTCTTCGGCAGGGCTTGAGTCAATCGGTCATGTGCTGCAGAAGGGAGGGCCAGAGCCACCCATGAGGGTGAACTCCTACCAGCTTTCCCTATTCTCTCAAGCCATTTTCTTGGCTCTTTCTTGCCCAATTTTTGCCGGATTGCAGTTCAATTGATAGACCTGGCCGGATCTAATCGCTCTCTCCCTCGTACTTGAACGAGAGGCAGACCTTCGCCCTGTACTCGGCGATCTTCCCATTATCCAGCCTGACATCCAGCTCCTTGACCTCAGCGATGCGAAGGTCTCTGAGGGTCTTGGTTGCCCTGTCGACTACTGTCTTGACGGCATCTTCCCAGCTGGTGGTCGAGGTCCCAACCAGCTCTATTACTTTGTATACATCTCCGGACATATTCTTCACTCCTTAAATTTTAATCAATTATTGGCTCTTTTAGTTGATATATTTTCCTGATCTTTCTCGATTAATAGCAGCAAAAGCCTGAAATAATATCCACCCAACCTCTGGCCAAAAGGAGAGAGGCTATCTTGACCGGCATTTTTGGCAATTCTTCGAAAAGCAATTCGGTTTCAGACCATTCGCTATTCAAGCAGGCGGTGGGAATTGACGACCTGGCCGTCTATATTCCGCAGCTTTACCTTCCTTTGGATGGGGAGTTCTCCCGCCGGCGAGAGATCGATCCGGACAAGCTCACCCGAGGAATTGGAATAGAGAGGATGGCCATTCCCGATGCCCATGAGGACGCAGCCACCATGGCCGCCATGTCACTTCTCGAACTGATGCGCCGCTGCGACCTTTTGCCCGAGGATATCGGAAAAATTCATATTGGCACTGAGTCTGCGGTCGACGAGGCCAAAGCGATTGGAACCTATGTCATCGGCATGCTGGAGAAGGTATATGGTCCCGGCTCATTTCAGGACTGCTCCACGGTGGAGTTCAAGTCGGCCTGCATCGGCACCACTCTTGCTCTGGAGAGCATCAGCTACTGGGTGGCTGCCGATGAGGGCGAAAGGGTCGGGGTGGTCATAGCCTCTGATGTGGCCAAATACCCACTGGGCTCCTCTGGAGAGTACACTCAGGGGGCAGGAAGCGTCTCATTGCTGGTCAAGAAAAATCCGAGGATTGCCGCTTTAGAGCAGATCTATGGCTGCTTTACCAGGGATGAGAACGACTTCTTCCGCCCGACAGGCTGCACAATGGCCACGGTCAATGGCAAGCATAGCAACCAGTGTTACCTCGATGCCATGCAGGGAGCATTTGCATCATTTGCTGCCAAAGCTGCTCGCAAGGGCATAATCAGTCCAAAGAATGGGGAGTGCACCACCGACTCGATCGACCACCTTCTCTTCCATATCCCCTATCCCAGAATGATCGAGTATGCATCTGCCGCTATATTCCGGCAGGACTGGAAGAACAGCAGCCGGTGGAGTGATGTTGAGGCGGAGATCGGACCGGAGCCCGAGGCTGGAAATTATGATGATCTCGAGAGGTATCGGCTCGACCTGGCCCGCTATGCCCGGAGCTTTGCTCGGTCCAGGCAGTTTCTGGAGGCTTATAATGCCAGGGTTATAGATTCGGCAGCTCTCTCCCGCTCTATTGGGAATATCTATACCGGCTCGATCTATCTGGGCCTGGCCAGCCTCCTGGAGTTGCAGAAGCTCCGAGCGCATGAGAGGCTTTGCTTTGGGGCTTACGGAAGCGGATGTTCAGCCCTGGTCTTCTCGGCGCGGGTCAGCTCGGAGTTCTCTTCTGTACCGTCAAGGGGCCTGTTTGAGAGGCTGGAGAAGAGAAGGGAAATATCCCTGGAGGAGTATGAATTGCTGCATGAGGGAGTGAGAAAGGAGAGCCTGATCCGGCCTTCCGGGGAGTTCGCTCTGACGGAGATTGACCATCAGGGATACCGGCATTATGAGTATGTGACATAATTGCCGCATTCTTTTTTGTATCTGGCATGAGGCCTGATCGGCAGCAATTTCATCATATATTCATTTGTATCTTATTCATACTTTCTATTATGTAAAAATGGTTTATAGATATTGTTTTTTGGCAAAAGTACTTAATCTTATACGTAGCAGTTGTTCTCCATGGAAGCACTGTCATCCATCATGGAAAAGCTGGCCCGCCCCCAGAAGTATCCCGTCGGCAGCAATTCCCGCCAGGCAGACCAGGCGGCTCTGGAGCTGGAGACGGCAAAGGAGATCCTGGCGGAGGTCTTCAGGATCAGGACATCGGAGGTGGATGAGATGATTCTGGGCCGTTTAGAAGAGGCTCTAATCATCCCTGATCGCTCGAACGGAGATGGTCTTTGGCCGCGGGAGTTCCGGCTGGATAGCTGAGTGCTCTTTTTGCAGATTCGGGTCACTCTTCAGTCCTTTTCCAGCTCCCTCTCCTTTTTCCGGATCACTTCTTCCATCCTGCAGCTGTGCAGCTCAGTCACTCCGTGAGCCTCCAGTGCCTGCACCTCCTCTTCCTGGAAGGACTGCAACCGTTCCATGAGCAGATCGAAGTTCACTTTGTGGCCGTCGAACTCCGGGCCCTCCACACAGGCCAGCCTCATCTGGCCGTCAACCTCCACCCGGCAGCTGCCGCACATTCCCGTACCGTCGATCATGATGGGGTTCAGGCTAACTATGGTCTTGATCCCGAGGGGCTTGGTGATCTCGCTAACCCTCTTCATCATGGGCACCGGCCCGATAGCCACCACCACATCCGGAGTCTCCCTCTCCAGCACCTCTATCAATAGGTCGGTGACCAGAGCATTGCGTTCAATGGTGCCGGTATCTGTGCAGACCAGCAGCTCATCGGAGACCGTTTCCATCTCTCGTCTCAGGATGATCAGCTCCTCATTTCGTGCTCCGATGATGCTTATCACCCTGCTTCCTCTGCTTTTAAGCTTCCTGGCAATGGGATAGAGAACGGCAACGCCCGTGCCCCCGCCAACGCAAATTGCCGTGCCCGCTGCCTCCACCTCAGTAGGCCGGCCCAGAGGTCCAACCACATTCTGATAGGAGTCTCCCACCTGCAGGGTCTTGAAAAGGGCGGTGGACCAGCCTACAACGGAGAATATGATGGTAATGGTCCCTTTCTCTTGATTTGTATCCGAGATTGTCATCGGCACCCTCTCCCCTAATTCATTTGCCCTGAGCATCACAAACTGCCCGGGCTGGGCCACACGGGCGATCTTTGGGGCCTCAATCTCATTGAGCACCATCCTCCCCCCTGCCATCTCCTCTCGCCGAACTATCCTGTTCATCCCGCCTCCTGGCGATCTGCCAGTCTAATTCCATTCTGTTTTTGCAGATAAATGAAATTGATTCGATTATTGAAAAGCAGTGTATATCGTTATGAGATATAACAATTGGCTTATCATTCCAGACAGAAGTAAGCAGCGTAAGGATCTTGTAGTGAAATTTGCAGAATATTATTGTCTGCAGGAAATATTTGCGGCCCTAAATCTTCAAAGCCTTGAGCATAAATGATGAAGAGGAAAGAGAGATGGGCCACCGAGGGCTCAAGAATTGAGGAGCAAAAGAGCGTCCACCCCCCCCGCTCAGGCCGTCTTCATCTCCGCCGCTTCCTCCAGACCCAGCTCCTTGATCGAATCCTCTCTCATCTTGTACTTCTGAATCTTTCCGCTGACCGTCATGGGGAAATCGTCCACGAACTTGATATACCTGGGGATCTTGAAGTGCGCGATTCTGCCCTTGCAGAAGGCTTTGATCTCCTCCTGGGTGGCAGATGCGCCATTCTTAAGCTTGATCCAGGCCATCAGCTCCTCGCCATACTTCTTGTCCGGGACGCCGATCACCTGCACATCGCTGATGGCAGGGTGGGTATAGAGGAACTCCTCAATCTCTCGGGGATAGATGTTCTCTCCTCCTCGAATCACCATGTCCTTGAGCCGGCCGGTTATCTTGCAGTAATCGTTCTCGTCCAGCGTCCCCAGGTCTCCGGTATGCAGCCAGCCTTCTTCGTCTATGCACTGCTCCGTAGCCACGGGATTGTTATAGTATTCCCTCATGATCATGTAGCCTCGGGCACAGATCTCGCCCGTCTCCCCACGGGGAACGATCTTTCCCGTCTTCGGATCCACTATCTTCATCTCTGTATGGGGCATGGGCTTTCCCACAGTCGAGACCCTCAGGTCCAGCGAGTCGTCGGTGGATGACATGGTGATCCCTGGGGAGGACTCGGTCTGGCCGTAGGTTATCACCACTTCACTCATGTTCATCAGGTTGCTCACCTTTTTCATGAACTCAATGGGACAGGGCGATCCGGCCATGATTCCCGTGCGCAGGCTTCTCAGATCGAACTTGCTGAAATCGGGATGCTCAAGCTCGGCCACGAACATGGTGGGAACTCCATGCAACGCGGTGCAGCGCTCCTTTTCTACCGCGGAAAGGGCGGATATGGGGTCGAAGTGCTCTGCCGGCAGGACCATGGTGGTCCCGTGAGTCACGGAGGCCATATTGGAGAGTACCATGCCAAAGCAATGATAGAAGGGGACCGGTATACATAGCCGGTCTTCTTCCGTGAATTTCATGCACTCTCCGATGAAGTAGCCGTTGTTCAGTATATTATGGTGGGTCAGGACCACGCCCTTGGGAAATCCTGTCGTGCCCGACGTGTACTGAATGTTGATGGGGTCGTCGAAGTCAAGGCTCGCCTGTCTCTCTGCCAGAACCTCATCTGGAATCTCCTCTCCCATGCGGAGCACTTCCTCCCAGGTGTACATGCTGGATTGCTTCTCTCCCCTGATCAGCACAGCTGTTCTCAGGAAGGGCAGCTTCTCGGAGTGGATCTCCCCCGGTTTGCTGGTTTGGGCCTCAGGGCATACCTCATAGAACATCTTGACGTAATCCGAGCTCTTGAACCGGTCCATGAGGAGCAGGACCTGAGCCTCAGACTGGCGGAGGGAGTACTCCAGCTCATGGGTCCTGTAGGCGGGGTTGATGTTCACCATGATGATTCCCGCTTTGGCAGTGGCATACTGGGTGATGATCCATTCTGCTATGTTCGTCGCCCATATGGCCAGGCGGTCGCCCTTCTTCAGCCCCAGAGCTATGAATCCCTTTGCCGTCCGGTTTAGCTCCTTTTGCAGCTCGCGATAGGTGTACCTCTTTCCCTGGTGAATGGAGACAAGTGCATCATTATCCGGATATTTCTCAGCAATCTCGTCGAACATATCCCCAATGGTCTTTCCAATAAGCGGTTTTTCTGAGCCGCGAAATGCATAGCTGTGGGAGATTTTGCCTGGCATGGAGCTTTTCTCAATCTCTCAGGGAATATAATGGTATCTGCTCTTTTTCGCTTTTTCAGTCATGAGTTCAGGCCGCTAGCATATGCTCATCCCCGCCCTCATTATCCCTCTGTGTTTGATTTCCCGGCATTGCACATATACCGATTTTTGATTATGATATTTTAAGAGAATTTCATACGATTTATGATATGAATAATTATGATCAATTCTCAAAAATAACTAAGTAAGGGCGGGATAGAGATTTGATCGGGTGAATGGATTATGAAAGCAAGAGGCTGGACCACATGGGCTGGATATTCGCCAACAGCAAGCGCAATGATAAATACGAATATTTTCAGGCTGTGCATGAAGCCCTGGGATCTGATTTTGCCGGAAGAGGGAATTGATGAAAGGCTGAGGAGCCCGGAGCCCTTCTGGAGGCTTCAGGAGAGGTATCTATCAGAGAAAGATGCAGCAAATATTAACCTGCTGCCTGCGAGATCCAGAATAGAAAGGCCTGATAAGGTGTTTGTTTGAGCGCTATTCAAATTTTATTTTTTTAATGAAATAAGCCACGCAGTTTGCATATTTATCATCAGAGGTATCAAGGATGAATCTCAGAAGACCCAATGCCAATGAAGCAACAGGAACATTCAACCGATCAAGAAATGTGGTGCCGATGTCGGGAATCTGCACCAGATGCATAGATGGCTGCAAAGGCGGCTGCGAGACCTGGCTGGCCTCCTTCCGGGGAAGAGAGGTGCTGTATCCAGGACCATTCGGAGAGATGACCGCCGGAGCGGACAAGAACTACCCCCTCGACTATTCCCACCTCAATATCCAGGGATATGCCGTGGGAGCCTTCGGCCTTCCCGAGGGGGTAGAGCCGGGACCGGACACATCCATCTTTCCCAATGTGGATGTCTCCACCGAATACGGCTGGTCTCGGAAGGTTTCAATGAAGCTTCCTATATTCACCGGCGCTCTGGGATCTACTGACATTGCCCGGAAGAACTGGGAGCACTTTGCCATCGGCGCCGCCATATCCGGCATCACCATCGTCTGCGGGGAGAACGTCTGCGGAGTGGACCCGGAGCTGGTGCTGGATGGCCATGGTCGGGTGCAGAGGTCTCCGGAGATGGACCGGAGGATCGAGACCTACAAGCGCTTCCATGAGGGCTGGGGAGAGATCCTGGTGCAGATGAATGTGGAGGACACCCGCCTGGGGGTGGCAGAGTATGTCTCTTCCCGGCACGGCCTGGAGACAATAGAGCTGAAGTGGGGCCAGGGAGCTAAGTGCATCGGCGGGGAGATCAAGGTGGACAGCCTGGAAAGAGCTCTGGAACTGAAGTCCAGGGGCTATATGGTTCAGCCCGATCCAGGGAACCTCGAGGTGCAGATGGCCTACAAGTCCGGAGCGATAAAGGAGTTCGAGAGGCACTCTCGCCTGGGATTCGTCTCCCGAGATGGCTTTTTCGATGAGGTGGATCGGCTTCGCAGCTTGGGATTCAAGCGCATCACCCTGAAGACAGGGGCCTACAGCATGGCTGAGCTGGCCATGGCCATTCGCTATGGGGCCGAGGCCAAGATCGACCTTCTCACCATCGACGGCGCTCCTGGCGGTACAGGCATGAGCCCCTGGCCGATGATGAACGAATGGGGTATTCCCACCTTCTACCTGCAGGCGCTGGTCTATGAGTTTGCCACCAAGCTATCTCGCCGGGGGAAGAAGGTGCCAGATATCGCTATGGCCGGCGGCTTCTCCAGTGAGGATGGGGTCTTCAAGTCCATTGCTATGGGCGCGCCCTTCGTAAAAGCGATATGCATGGGCCGGGCGCTGATGATTCCGGGAATGGTAGGAAAGAACATCGGCAAATGGCTGGAGAAAGGAGAGCTGCCGGCCAGCGTCTCCAAGTACGGTAGCCGGCCAGAGGAGATATTCGTCTCCTACGAGGATCTCCATGCCAAATATGGCAATGATATGAAGGATATCCCCTGTGGAGCAGTGGCCCTGTACACCTATTGCCAGAAGTTCAAGACGGGAATGCAGCAGCTTATGGCCGGATCGAGAAACTTCCGCCTCTCGACCGTCTCCCGAAAGGATCTGATGGCACTCACTGAGGAGGCGGCCCGGGTCTCAGGAATAGACTATGTGATGAATGCCTACCGCGACGAGGCAGAGGCGATCCTCGACGCCTGGATAACGATAAGCGAATGAGGAGGGATTCATGATCTATGCTATGATAGCAGTTCGATGAAGGAGGATGCCACGGATTATCCTCCTTTTCCATCCTCTTCTGAAACCATTTTTCTATTGAGCTAATTATAGTGCAGCACCAATAGATCCGTTATTGGGTTTCTAGCATAAAAATAAAGGGACTATCTTTTATGGCCTGCATCATAGCCCAAAAGAGATCCTCGAATGTCTGGCTATGCTTGCGGAAAGAAATAGCCTTGCCGCCATCCATAGAGTAAAAGGAATAAAGGAAGAGACTGTTGTGGATTGGCTCCGCAAAACGGCGGCTCATGTTGAAGAGATTGAGGCTTTGCTTCTGGCTAACTACCATCTAACCCGAGTTCAGCTCGACGCGATGTGGACCCATGTAGGACATAAAGGGGAAAAAGCAACCATCCTGAAGAGCTCGATCGAGGCACATTCTTGCGAGGCACCGCAATAGAGGTCGATACCAGACTAGAGTGAGACGCGCGATAGGAAAGAATGATGAGGAAGTTGCAGTGGCTATGATGCTGCAAACAAAAGATCGCTGAAATCCAATTGAACCTCCTGCAATATCGAGCGACGGAAATGATAGCTATCCTGAAGCAATGCTTGGAACCTGGGGGAAGTTGCCTGAATATGTTGGAAGGGGAATACATCCAACTCGAAAACAATCGCAACCTGGATGGAAATGTATCCAAGTCTCCCAGATTGCATCTAGCCAGCGATCTCTGAAGACGGACTCCGAAACTCAGAACCAAAACCCAAAATATGATTACCGCATCGATTTTACGTTCACGCTTTATTAAACCAGTCTCTGCCGCAGTTTTCCTCAAAAAGTCCGGCGAGAACATCGTGCATAGATCCTTCTCTATGAAACTTTGCTCTGCTAACGAGCGTTCTGCTGCCATTTGCTACCCCTTCTTGAGGGATAATTAGATCACAGCTCCTATATATATCTAAACATGAATTAAAAATATACTAAGTACAAAAAGACAATGTTGCATAACATTCGTCCTAAATGTCCTTAACCGATGACCGATGCAGAGGCACCGAGACACAGAGAATTTAAGATTCAAGTTCACCCATACAAAGTAGCGAGGAGCCAAACTTAATTTGCCCTCAACTGAGCGAAAATCAAACTCGATCATGCTCCAGCTCGATCATGCATCTGCTCTTATGGAAACTTCACTGATCGATCCTGACAATAGAATCCAGTTCATGCCCGATTCTCGTCACCGTCATCTCGGAGGCTAAAGCCCGAGCCATGCTCACCAGATCCAGATACTCCTCCGCCTGGAGGATCTCCTCTTTCTTGGCCCTGGTCATGGGCTTGTTCGGGACGGCAGTGCAGGACTTCGTCTCCATGGTTACTTCATAGGTGCCAATCTTCCGGGCCAGATCGATTATCTCCGACTTGTCCATGGCAATGAGAGGATGATATATCGGGACCCCGATAGCTGCCTGCTCTGCCAGGATGTTCTCCGCCGTCTGGCTGGCCACCTGGCCCAGGGAGTAGCCGGTGACCACTCCGAGCGCCCCCTCCTTCTCCATTACCTGGGACGCTATCCGGTACATCAGGCGCCGGCAAAGGATGCAGGTGGCGCGAGGATAATGCATCTGGATCTTCTCAATCCCCCTTTTTATGGGAACGGTGATGAAGTTGATCTTCCGGCCGCAGGTCCACTCCGCCAGAACCTGGGCGCATCTTTTGGACTGATCGATGGAATCGGCATAGGGCCGGGAGTCGAAATGCAGCAGTGAGACCGTACAGCCCCTTCTCATCATCATCCAGGCGGCCACAGGCGAATCGATCCCCCCGGAGATCATCGCCAGCATCCTCCCCTGAGAGCCTATGGGCAGGCCACCCAGGCCCGGCGTGACCTCGGTGAAGATGTATGTCCCCTCTCTTCTCGCCTCGACGAATATCTCCATCTGAGGGTCCCTGAGGTTGACAGATGCGCCAGTGGCCAGTCGAACCGCTTCGCCCACCTTCTGTCCAATCTCCACGCTGGAGAACGGGACCCCAAACCGCCGGGGCCGAATGGCAAATGTCTGGATGGCTGCGCCTGATTGCATTGCCCTCTCCATCGTCTTCGCCGCCACCCCCACTGCCGCCCGGCTTATATCCTCCAGGTTGGAGGGCACAATCTGGGCAGGACTCGCGGAGACGACTCCAAAAACCTGGGAGGCAATCGCGGCCGCCCTCACATCCAGGGTATGGACGAAGATCCGGCCTTCGCTCCCGGAGATCCTGTGATCCACACCGGCTTTATTCAAACAAAAGGCTATATTGCTCTTTAAGATACGCTCCCAGCTCTGCCTGGTCCAGCTATCCTTGAGAGCGATTTCCCCGTAGCGTACCAGCACTACGTCCTGGGAAATCATGTTCTGATCTGAGTGGCCTTTATTGATCTCCTTATCTTCTTTACTCTGGAACCAGAGGCGGTATATTTCTGCATCGGACCGGGCTTCTTATAAGTGGTCTCGGCCTTGGTTACCTGCCTGACCTGGCCCTTTCTGCCCTTGATCTTGACCCATTCTATGCTTCCTGTCTTTCCCATGGGATCACCCTATCAGATCAGGATTTAAAAAGGTTGTGATTAGGCCGATTGGGCCCCAGTAGTCCAAACGGAATATTTTTAACCATCTGTCCCGTTAGCTTGCAGGTGAAGAGCGATATAGAGCTTCCTACAATTCATCCAAAAAAATCAATAGCTTTAATCGCTGTAGGCCTTTTCATCTACTCTCTCTATCTCTACTATGCCGGCTACCAGGATGCAATCGATACTCTGAGGAGCGCGGCTATCAGCCTTTTTGCTCTGGCGGTCATCCTCGCCCTGCTGGGGGTATTATGCGATGCACTGGCCTGGAGGGCCATTGCCCTCAAGTTCAACTATAAAGTGCCCGTCAAAGACATCTTCCTGATTTACCTGTCCTGCGGCTTCATGAACAATCTCATCCCCTCGGGCAGTTTCTCCGGAGAGACGACCCGGGTCTACTTCCTGGAAAAGCTTGATGGCGGATGCCGTATCGACCAGTCCTCAGCCACAGTGGCCACGACCAGGATCATCACCGCCATCCCCTTCTTCCTGGGAACTGCCATTGGCATCGTATATCTGGACCTGGTCACAAATGCCCCTCCCTGGGCCCTGGCCACATGCTATGCCATTGCCCTGGTCCTGCTCCTCCTGAATGCCACATTCTTTGGCATCTGCTTTGCCGACAACTGGCTGGAGAGAATTGCATTCAGCATCATCAAGTACGCCGAGCGCATATTGCATGTGCATATAGACCAGAATCAATGCAGCCGCATACTGGGCCGGTTTCATCATTCCATGATGCTGCTGGCGGAGCATAAAAGGACCCTTTTCATCAGTACCTTCTGGGCACTGGCAGGCTGGCTGTGCATGACCATGGTTGCAGTTGTGGTCTTCCGGTCGATGGGCGTCATCGTCTCATTCTGGGCGGTTCTGGCAGTATATTCGGTCATGATATTCCTGCAGATGCTGCCCATATTCCTCCCCGGCGGTGTGGGGCTTGTCGATATTGTGATGAGCACTCTTTTCACTGCCATTGGAATCCCCGTGCATACTGCAGTTGCGGCAACCATCCTCATCCGGCTCGTTCAGCTCTGGATGCTCACCGCCATTGGCGGACTGGCCACCGCCTACCTGGTCAAGAAGATCAACCGAAAAAATCTTGCCTCCAAGGCAGAAAAAAAGTTAGCAAAAGGCTTTTAAAGACAACATACCACTAGGAGCACTCGCTGTTGGGACAGTGGGGTAGCCTGGTCTATCCTCGAGGGTTTGGGACTCTTGGACCGCGGTTCGAATCCGCGCTGTCCCATTTAATCAGATCAGCACTACTTTTTTGCAGCATCTACAGGCCTTCTCAAGCTCTTTGGTATCCATTCCCGGAAAATGATCGATCAGGCAGAGGTCAGCAGGCGAGGCCCTCTCAAAAAGCCTGGCAAGATCGCCATGATAAACCTCAATATAGCAGGCACCGCTGGCACGGCCTACCAGCACCGGTTCCGTTCCGACCTCATGCGAAGAGACCTGAGGATACTCTATTCTCTCTATCCCCAGAAGATCTCGATTGGCCTTTAGGTTGAGGAGAACGTTTTGCACCGCGGGCAGCCAGACATCGTTCAGTACTACCTCCCTGGCGCCGGCCAGGGCGCACATCAGCCCCAGCGTTCCCGGGCCGCACAACCCATCCACCACCCGAGATGCCTTTCCCTGCAGCATGAGCCGCTCTATGATCCTCATCTTGGGAGCGCTCTGCCTGGAGAACTCGATATGAATCTTCGACTGGCTCTTGTAGATGACAAGCTCGCCAAAGAGGCTCTGGCAGACGTCAGCCCTCAGATCGGATCCGGCTAAGAGTGCATTCTCCAGGGGTTTGGTACCTGTTTTATGCATTCCGGGAACGCCCTGGAAGAGGATAACCCCTCTGATCTCAGAGATCTGCTCCACCATTGCCTGGGCAGCCTCACGGGATATCTTCTCCCCCTGGATGATCAGGCTGTCCGGCCCCAGGCGGGGGGAGTAGGCCAGAGGATAGCCCACAACCACCAGCGGCGATCCGACGCTTCTCAGCGTTTCCCGCTCGTCGCGCAGACCGAAATCATGCAAGACATGAAGGGCATCCAGCATTACCGCATCCAGCGTCGCTCTTCCGCAGGAGGAGCACCTTTTTACCCTTCCGGGCAGGTCCCGGCATCCCCGGGTTTTGTCCAGATTCGGCTCCGGCGGGCAGTCGGGGCAGGCTAAATACCTCTCTTCTATCCCAGCTAAGACCGCTGCTGCGGGTTCAACAAACGCTTTTTCGGAATCAGGATACTTCATATTCGGCCAGTCCCCTGGAAGTATCTCAATATTTTCCCGAAACAAATATCTTATCCCGGAGAAAAGTTTGTAAATAAGAAAAGCATAGGGCGGCGAAGGTGGTTTTTGACATGGCACAAAGAGGCATCAGGGAATATGACGCAAAGAATCTGCTAGCTAGATACCTTCCCGAGTACCTCGATGATTTCTCATATAAAGGGAACCTGGCATTAGTTGGTCCTGAGACGGATATGGAAGAGCTTGAGGCAGAAAATCCGTGGCTGAAGACGACCAGGCTTGTGGTCAAGCCTGACCAGCTCTTTGGAAAGAGAGGGAAGCTGGGCCTTGTTCTTCTGGATGCGGACTGGGAGAAAGCAAAGGAATACCTCAATGAGAAAATGGGTTTAGAGGTTACCATAGGAGGAATAACCGGGAGGCTGTCCTATTTCCTAATAGAGCCTTTCACACCCCACAAAGAGGAGTACTATGTGGCTATCAGCTCGGATTATGAAGGGGACAACATCTTCTTCTCAATGGATGGCGGCGTCGGGGTGGAGGAGAACTGGGACAAGGTAATATCTATCCACGTGGACTCCCTGGAAGGAATCGATGCTCTGGACGTAGGCTCCAAGCTGCCGGCAGATCTGGGAGATAAGAGAGCGCTCGTGGAGAAATTCATCATCGCCTTATGGCGGTTTCATAGCGATACCGGCTTTGCCTACCTGGAGATCAATCCCTTCACATTCCTGGGCCGCGAAATCGTCCCGCTGGATATGGTGGCGAAGCTTGATGACGCAGAAGAGTACTGGCAAAAGAAGAGATGGTTGGACCTGGCATTCCCCGAACCATTCGGCAGGACTCCTTCCAAGGAGGAGCTCTTCATCAAGGAGATCGACTCCAAGACCGGAGCCTCTCTGAAGCTCACTATCCTCAATCCGGAGGGAAGGGTCTGGACGATGGTCGCCGGCGGCGGAGCGAGCGTGATCTATGCCGATACCATCTGCGATTTGGGTCACGCCGATGAGATGGCCAATTATGGTGAGTACAGCGGTGACCCCAATACCGAGGAGACCTACCACTACACCTGTACCATTCTGGATCTGATGACCCGGAGCAAAAATCCCAACGGGAAGGTGCTCCTTATCGGTGGGGCCATTGCCAACTTCACCGATGTGGCCAGGACCTTCAAGGGAGTGGTCATGGCCCTGGAGGAGTACCAGCAGAAGTTGCAGGAGACCGGTGTTGAAATCTATGTGCGCCGGGGAGGGCCGAACTACGAGCAGGGACTGAAGCTCATGCGGGATCTGGGCAAGAGGCTTGGCGTTCCCATCAAGGTTCACGGACCGGAGACCCACATGACTAGAATCGTCCCCCTGGCACTGGAGGAGAATCAATGAGCAGGAAAGATTACGTTCTCTTTGACAGAAATACAAAAGCATTCGTCTATGGCTATCAGACCAATGCCATTCAGCGCATGCTGGACTTCGACTATGTCTGCAAGCGCTCGTCGCCCAGCATCTCGGCCATCATAAATCCAGGCAGAGCCGGGATCCATAAGGCATTCTGGGGAACCAAAGAGATAATCCTGCCCATGTACAAGACCATCCCCCTGGCAGCTGCAGCTTATCCAGAGGCAGATGTGATGGTCAACTTTGCCAGCCACCGATCAGCTTTTGAGACCACCATGGAAGCGCTGCAGGAGGATACCATTCGCATCGTCGCCGTCATCGCCGAAGGCGTGCCTGAGAGGCAATCCAGGGTGATGGCCGCCACAGCCAGGAAGCTCGACAAGATCGTCATCGGACCGGCGACTGTAGGGGGGATGACTGCAGGTGCCTTCCGCATAGGGAACACCGCCGGTACCATCGAGAACATCATCGCCTCCAAGCTCTACAGGCCGGGATGCGTGGGCTTCGTCTCCAAATCGGGTGGCATGCTCAATGAGGCATTCAATATAATCTCCAGAAACTCCGATGGCATCTATGAAGGAGTTGCCATCGGAGGAGACCGCTATCCCGGATCGAACATGCTCGACCACATCCTCCGCTATGAGAAAAATCCAGCCATCAAGATGATCGCCTGCCTGGGCGAGCTGGGCGGTGAGGACGAGTACATGATCATCCAGGCCCTCAAAGAGAAGAAGATCACCAAACCTCTGGTGGCCTGGGTCACAGGCACCTGCTCGCCCTACCTTCCGGCCAGCGTCCAGTTCGGCCATGCCGGTGCCAAGGCCAACACCGAAAAGGAGACTGCTCAGGCCAAAAACGATGCCTTCCGCCAGGCAGGAGCATATGTGCCCAGGTCTTTCGATGACTATGGAGAAATGGTGCGCCAGGTCTACGATATGCTCCTCTCTCGGGGTATAGTTCAAAAGTTCGAGGAGCCGGAAGTACCCCGCATCCCCACGGACTACAGCAAGGCGCTGGCCACGGGCGATATCCGCAAACCCACCACATTCATCTGCACGATATCCGATGACAGCGGCGAGGAGCTGCTGTATGCAGGAAAGAAGCTATCCGATGTCCTAGACCGGAAGATGGGAATAGGTGGGGTCATCGGCCTGTTATGGTTCAAGAAAGAGCTCCCAGAATATGCCGCCCACTTCATAGAGCTGGTCATCCAGATCGTGGCGGACCACGGCCCGGCGGTCTCGGGAGCACATAATGCCATAGTTGCCTCCTGTGCGGGAAAAGATCTGATCTCATCGTTATGCAGCGGCCTTTTGACCATCGGCCCCAGGTTTGGCGGGGCAATCGATGATGCCGCCAGGGAGTTCAAGCGGGCACAAGAGACCGGCCTCGCTCCGGAGCAGTTTGTGGGCGAGATGAAAAAGAAGGGCATTAACATCCCTGGCATAGGCCACAAGATCAAGAGCGTAAAGAACCCGGACAAGAGAGTCCAGCTGCTCATCAGCTATGCCCGGGCCAACTTCCCCTCGACCGAGCTTCTGAACTATGCCCTGCAGGTAGAAGAGCTCACCACCGCCAAGAAAGGTAACCTGATACTGAATGTCGACGGGTGCATCGGTATTCTGTTCATAGACCTGATGAGCTCCTGCGGCGCCTTCAGCAAAGAGGAGATCGATGAGGTGGTGCGCCTGGGATATCTGAACGGGCTCTTTGCTCTGGGCCGGAGCATCGGCCTGATAGGGCATATCCTGGATCAGAAGCGACTCGGCTCCCGGCTCTACCGCCACCCGGCAGAGGATATCGCCTATATGATGCCCTCTGAGGAAGAGATTCAGTGCAAAAGAGATCGATAACAGATGCCTGAGATGAGGGAGGATCGCCATTGAATGAGAGCATGAGCAGCACTGTGGAGAAAGGGACTTGGCGACTATAAGCCAGAAGATACTCTCCCGCGCCTCCGGCTATGACGGGATGGCAGAGCCTGGGGAGATCGTGGAGGCGGAAATAGATTATGCCATGTCTCATGACGGGACATCGGTGCTGGCCATCAGATCCTTCCGGGAGATGGGATCAGAGAGGGTTTGGGATCCGGATAGAGTGGTTGTGCCATACGATCACATCGTCCCGGCCAACAATGAGACCGCCGCCGATCTGCAAAGAGAAGTGAGGAACTGGGTCCGCGAGCAGAAGATCTCCCACTTCTTCGACTGCGGCACTGGGGTCTGCCATCAGGTCTTTCCCGAGCAGGGGTTCGCCCTTCCCGGCACACTGCTGGTGGGAGCGGACTCACATTCCTGTACCTATGGCGCTTTTGGAGCCTTCGGCACAGGCGTTGGGGCAACTGATATGGCCGAGATCTACTCCGCTGGCCGGTTATGGTTCAGGGTGCCCGAGACCATAGGAATAAAGGTGGAGGGAAGACTTGCTCCATTCGTCTCTGCCAAGGACATTGCTCTCCAGGTGATAGGAGATCTGGGCGCAGATGGCGCCACCTACAAGGCGGTCGAGTATATCGGTCCCGCCATTGAAGGTCTGAGCATATCAGGAAGGATGACCCTGTGCAACCTGGGGGTGGAGATGGGGGCAAAAGCGGCCATCGTCCCACCGGATGAGAAGACAGATGAGTGGCTCCGTGGCCGGGCGCGCCAGCCGTACACTCAGGTTTTCTCTGATCCGGATTCATACCAGCAGCAATATGATTACGATATAGCTGAGCTTGAACCCCAGGTGGCTGCCCCCTTCCGGGTTGACAATGTCAGGCCGGTCTCCGAATTAGCGGGGCTGGAGATAGATCAGGCCTTCATAGGCACCTGCACCAACGGCAGATTGGAAGACCTGGAGGCGGCTGCCAGGATACTGAAGGGAAAGAGGGTCCGAGCCAGAACCCTGGTAATACCCGCTTCAAGAGAGGTTCTGCTCGATGCGCTTAAGAAGGGAATCATCCAGACTCTGGTGGAAGCGGGTGCCATGATCGGTCCTCCGGGATGCGGTCCCTGCCTGGGAGCCCATATGGGGGTCTTGGCAGAAGGAGAGGTGTGCGTCTCCACCTCCAACCGGAACTTCCCAGGAAGAATGGGAAAAGGAGGATTGGTCTATCTGGCCAGCCCTGCTACTGTTGCCGCTTCCGCTCTCCAGGGCCGTCTGGCCGTGCCCGGGGTTTCTAAATGAGGTTTGATCTGCACGTCCATTCCAACTGCTCAGATGGACGGGACGATGTCAGGACTATTCTGAGGGCTGCCGCTCGCCGGGACCTCGACGGCCTGTCGATTACCGATCATGATACATTGAGAGGATCCCAGCAGGCGATGAAGATCATCCGAGAGGATAAGCTGGATCTGATACTCATACCCGGAGCGGAGGTCACAACCTCAGAAGGCCATCTGCTGGTCCTGGGCATTGAGGATCTGCCTCCCAGAGGGCTCAGCCCGGAGGAGACCACAGACCTGGCCCGCGAGCTGGGAGGGATAGCGATAGTCCCCCATCCATATCACCCTTTCCGCCATGCCATCGGGCGCATACCGGAGTGCGATGCTGTGGAGGTCTACAACTCCAAGCACCTCTTCGGCATAGCCAATGGCCGGGCGCTGATCGGGGCAAAGAGGCACCACCTTCCTGCGGTCGCGGGGAGCGACTCGCATTTTGCCGCCACCGTGGGCCTTGGAGTCACGGAGATCGAGGCAGGAGATGCATTCGAGGCAATAGAGGCCATCCAGGCGGGAAGGACGAGGATCATAGGCAAGAGAACTCCACCAAGGTTTTTCATCGGGAATACAATCAAATCGATATACCTGATACTGACCACGGGAGGAGGACGAAGGAGAAAGGCCTAAATTCTTTGCGGGGGAGAGAACCACGGTGATGCGGGGAAGAGTGGTGGGCGGACTGGGCCAGGGGCAGTACTATATCTCGCGAAAGGGCTATCGCCATCAGTTCTCCCAGAAGCTGGGATTTGTGCCCTTTCCCGGCACGCTTAACATAAAGCTCGATGAGCCCTTCAATCCCGGTCCTCATCAGATCCTCATAGAGGGATTTCGAGAGGAGGAGAGGTCTTTTGGGGAATGCAAGTGCTATAAGATAAAATTGAACGGCCTGGAGGGGGCAATCATCCGGCCAGACAGGAGCTCTTATCCTCCGGATCTGGTGGAGATCATATCTCCCCTGCGGCTGCGGGATGAGCTGAGGCTCGATGATGGCGATATAGTGGAACTGATACTGCAATGATACGAAGGTTAATTTTATCCCATAAGCGATGACAAATGATCCTGATGCCAATGGATAAACGCTCCTTCAGGACAGGGGTCCTGTCAATCTGCCTTCTCTTGACCTGTGCTTTGATCCTCTTCGAATCCGCTCCTACCTCAGCCACCACCGGCGGTACCTCCATCCCTAACTCCGACTTTTATTTGAGAGAGGCTATGAATTACAGCCAGAATGGCTCATATCCCCTGGCCTTAGAGAGAATCAACCTATCGCTGGAGATCGATGACGAGTTGGCCGAAGCATGGCTGCTCAAAGGACAGATCCTCTTCCAGCTGGGGTATCTTCAAGAAGCAATTCGCTCCCTCGACCAGGTTCTGAGGATAGATCAGTCCCTCGATGAGGCCTGGAGCCTGAAAGGAGAGATAATGATGGAGACAGAAAGGTACAGAATGGCCCAGCTATGCTTCGACAGCGCCCTGCGCCTCGATCCCGGGAACATGACCCTCTATAACCGCCTTGCTCAGTCCCAGTTGATGCTCGAGGACTACGATCACGCCCTGAGAAGCTATAAGAAAGCGCTGAGCCTGGAGGCCAACAACACAGAGATCTTGTTCAATCAGGGAGATCTGCTCCTCGCCCTGTCTCGCTATCCTGAGGCCCTGAATAGCTTCAACCTCCTGCTGGAACAGAATAAGAGCGACATTTTCGCCCTGAAGGGCAGAGCAGAATGCTACCGCCAGCTCGGCCAGGTCGATAGGGCAGAAGAGGACTATCATGCGGTACTGGAGAAAAACCCGGAGGACTTCGAATCATGGCGGGGACTGGGCATGGTCCGCTATGCCATTGAGGATTACAGCTCCTCACTCCAGGCCTTCGATCAGGCCCTCAAGATTAATCCCCATGATATCCAGACGATTCTTGGCAAAGGCGATCTTCTCCTGGCCAGGGGGAACTATTCGTCAGCTCTGGAGAGCTATTCCGCTGCTCTCCTGCTAAAGAAAGATAATGTATCTGCCCTTTACGGAAAAGGGTTGGCTCTTGGCAGCCTGGGCAGATCAAAGGAAGCTTTACAGTGCTACCGCCGGATCCTGGAGCTGGAGCCCGACAACATCATGGCCCTGCAGAAGATTGCAGACGACCTTCTGGAGAGGAATGAATCAATTCAAGCAGCAGAGCATTATGGCCTAATTCTGGAACAGGACCCGAAGAACGCAAGAGCGCTGCTGGGAATGGCAAAAGCGCAGTTGGATCTCAGGGACCTCGACCAGGCCCTGCAGTCTTATGAGGAGCTTCTTAAATACGATTCTAATAGCTCCGCCGCCTGGATAGGAAGAGGAGAGATTCTCCTATTGCAGACGAATATAGATCCGGCTATGGAGAGCTTCAATAGAGCATTGGATATCGAGCCGCAAAATCCGGATGCTCTCATGGGATTAGCAGAAGCTCTCCATCAAAAGGGAAGACTTGAAGAGGCCCGCAGCTACTATGAGGCCGCTTTGGCGGAAGAGCCCAGCGTCCGGGGCTACAGAGGACTGGGGAACATCCTCTGCGCCCTGGGGGAGTACGGCCAATCCATTCCCCTCTTTGAAAGTGCTCTCAGCCAAGAGCCAAGTGACACCGAGAGCCTGATGGGAAAAGGGCTGGCTCTGGCAGCCACAGGCAATAGCTCTGGAGCCCTGCAGTGCTTTAATGAGATCGTCTCCCTCAATCCGGAGGACTCCGCCGCCTGGTCCAACCGGGGGAGCATTTTTGCTGCCTTGGGAAGATACGATGAGGCAAGAGAAAGCCTGCAAAAAGCAGCTGGGATCAGTTCATCCTCAGCGGACGTCTGGTACAACCTGGGCCAGGTGTACAGATTGATGGACAGACATAACCAATCCAGGCAAGCCTTCGAGAATGCAACCAGGCTATCTCCTGATGATCCCGTTCTGTGGCTGGAGCTGGGCCTGGCCCAGGAGAGGACTGGAGAAGCTAAGCTGGCTCTAAAGAGCCTCCAGAGGGCCGTCGTCCTCGATCCGGAGAATGAATTCGCTCAATACTCCCTGGCCCTGGCACTTGCTGGGCAGGGCCTTTTCCAGGAAGCACTCCAGGCCTTCGAGAGAGTGCTGGAGATAAACCCAAAGAACGATCTGGCTAAATACAGCATCAATGTGACCCGTAGCCAGCTTTATTGATTCAGAGCAGAAAGGCCGGAATTACAGCGGAAACCCGGAGGCGGTGGAAAAGGGTTGATGCTCTTCCGGCCAATATTTTTTATCTACCCTCTGCTCCTCTCTTCTCATAGCTGTTTTGGCGCTGATAATTATGACTTGGTATCAATTCAGGCTCGATCATCTCAATCAGTCTATACTGCCTGTTGTTTCTGTTTCCCCTTTTTTCCAGCAGACCATCGCGGTTCATTCGCGATAGATAAGTAGAGACTGTGCTGAGCTTGATATCGTCCGCTACGGTCTCATACCGCTCCCTCAGCTCCTGAGATGTAAACCAGGTATTGGAGAATTCGAATTTGATGAAGTGCTCCAGGCGGTCCATGAGAGTGCCGCTGCTGCGGTAATCACGTGCAGGCGCTATTGCTCCCCTTTCATCTTTGCTATCGAAGATACCGGAAGCTGAGAGAAAGCCTATGATCTTATCCCTTAAGGCCTCCTTATCTATGCTTTGCGACTCAAATTCATGAGATGATTTGAATCCGCCATCTTCTATCTCAATCCGGATCCTCATGCTCTCCTCCGCTTATCCTTCCAGTAGTATTGCCATCAGGATATCAATTCGAAAGCTGGGAGGGTTGATTCTTCACCAGAGGAGCAATACCGCTTGAGATTGATGCCCTTGCTGTCTCTAAGCCTGGAGAGCCTCGATTGATCAGATTTCTTCAGGTTCATATGCAATGTAAATAGCTTGATCTGTCCTCTCAATTGTATCCCCCTCCGCAAATCCATCTCGCTTCATTCTGCACTCTGTCACTTGACCGGATCAGCAAGATTGCTCACCTTCCTGATCCGATCTACAGCTTCTCGTGCCATCCCTTCATCCGACAGATAGGCTGAGCAAGACCATTTGCCTGGTCTCCCTTTAAACAAGGTCAAACTTCCCTTGCTCGCATACCTTGCCTTGCTGCACCTCGATCCCAGCTCTGCCAACAGCTGCTCATTGCCGTCCCTTTCCAGCCGTGAACAGTCATTCAGACAGATGATCAACCAGGATCCTTATGCACTCCTTCTTGCTACCCCTTGTGCCATTTGTATATGAGAAGCGGACTAATTGTGAAGCAATTATACAACCATCGAAAGACCATTTTGAGATCATCGATATCCCCTTCATTGCTACTCCCGATGCCATCCCTATTGGTAGACGTTCCAGTCGGATTGTGGTGAGCTTGCCATCAAGAACTTTTAGCCCTACCACAATTGTTGTGATGGAGCAAATCGCTCCGATGCCCCAGATATGCTCACTCGAAACTGCTTCTACTTCTCAGATATACTGCAAAGGTTCATCCATCCCCTCAGACGAATAAGCCCTCCATCCGCCCTGTCAATATGTATTGAGACAGGTTGTCTGGCCATTTTGGCACAATGTAAACCTGGTTTTAGTGGTATATAAAACTTTCCAATAGTCGATAGTTGTAGTTAGTTGCTTAAAACATAAATTAAAGCTTATTTTCTAGAATAAATCCAAAATAGTAGTCAGAATAGTATTTCACACAATGGCCACATGACTGAGAAATCTTGTTAAAACTGGTTGTGAAAAGTGCGTTCAGTCGATTACTACTATCATAAAAGATATCAGTAGGCATCATCTTTTTGCGCGGAGGTTTTTATTCTCTGTGAAACCATTTCACAATGGCAGCCAATATCGAAAATTTTAGAAGAAGACTCATGAGACGATTGGTTTGCCAAAAAATTTTTGGAAGTTATGCGCGCGGGACGCGCGGCATAGAGGCGATAATGGTGTCAGAACATAATGTGATAGGAGAAGATTGATGAGATCTATGATGTGAAATATTGTGAATTGTCTAAGACGCCTGGTGGAGCTCGAAATACTCATCTATCAACCAGTCTCCGACCTCTTTAAGATATCTGCGTCTTCGCTCATCTTCAGCAATTAATTGAAAAACTTCAGAGAGATCCTCGTCCATCAGATCATGTTATTCGCTTGCGACATTTAAACCTATCGAATCTATGTTCTGCTCTTTATTATCCTTGGATCTTCCCCTCCCCAAAATCAGTGCAACATAATAAGGCTCAGAACTCCTCTTCAATGGGCCGGCATGAATAGGATGGTCTCCGCAAATGATCAGCAGGGTCTTTTCATCTGCCTCTTCTGCTATATCGCCAATGCAACGATCGATATACAAAACAGCACTTCGAATGCCGCTCCATTCCCGGCCCAGATGCACGTTCTTATCGATACCGATGAAATAAGATACGAGAAGCCTGGGGCTCTCACGCAGGGATCGGACGGTCATTCTGCAGGCCTCTCGATCAAACTCCTCCGGAGGAATTCGGTCCGATATTCCATGGATGATCTCGATCAGACCCTCGTAGACCTCAGCTCCGTTTGTCTCCATTATCACCGCAGATCGCAGACCTGCAGCGCTGGCGATCTCAGGCAGGCTGAGGATGCTTGAGGCCTTTGCCCCTGCCTTATCAAAGATCTTATGATGCTCGGGCACAAGGCCGCTCAGAATGCTGGCGATGGCAGGAGTGGTGTGATTGGAGACTGCTTTGGCTCTGAGAAGAATTCCATCATCTATGAGACGAGATATGTTCTCCAGACGGGGTAAGAGATGCATCAGCAGGTCATACCCCAGGCTGTCTACTATTATGATTGCGGCATTTCTGCAGCCCCATCCCTCCACCAGATCGATTGCCCTGCCATCATTGAGAGGCAACTGGATTCCCAGCAATCGAGCGACAGTGGGCGCTATATCGAGCTGGCTGAATGTTCGCTCGGATTCGGTAGTCGGCTCTGATTCGGTGGTGGTCATGAACATCAATGCCTCCTACTATCTCAACTCATATAATATCCCACCCAGTCTGCCTGGTTAATAGCAGACAGCTCCTCGTCGGTCTTAAATAAGAAAAGAGAAAACGCAAAGGAGACCATGATGATAAAGAAAACCTCCCAGATCATCGTTGCAGCGTTGTTGATCTTGGTTATGGGAGAAGCTATAGCATCGAATTTGAACATCGACTATAGTCATAACGTTGCCGGAATCGGCACCGTCATGACCAATTTCGAGATGGGCTCTCCGGAGAACACCAAAGCCATTGGAGAGGTCCATGGAACAGGTGAGATACTGAACAAGTACATATTCTCCACCAACAGCTCTGAGAACATCACCATTCTGGATCAATTCCTGTTCACAAAAGCACAACCATCCAATGTTACCACCATTGAAAGCTATCCCGTGATGGAGAGAATGCCGGGCAGCTTCAGGCTTCTGGGAACGAGCTGGTCGGGACAGATTAATGCTGAGAGGATATCATCTTCGCCCCGGGCCAAAGACTTATAAATTGTTCATCAAATAGAAAGTGACATGGCAAAAGGGGCAGATGCCATGGACATTTCCCTGAAGCTCGATGAGCTGAAGGAGCTATGCAAAGACTGCACGGATATTATCTGCAGGCAAAAGGAGATTTTGGTTGTCTCCCATGTAGATGCAGATGGGCTCACCGCTGCTGCCATCATATGCACCGCCCTGGATAGGCAGAACATCGACTACAAGCCCCTCTTCTTCCGGCAGCTTGATGAGAACGCTCTGGAGGAGGTTGCCGACCAGGGTGCGGATCTGGTCATATTCACCGATCTGGGCAGCGGGATGATCCAGGAGATCCTGGAGAGGAACCTGCAGGCCATCGTAGCCGATCATCATAAACCCAAAGCCTGCCCAGCACAACCCCTGGCCCACATCAACCCACATCTGGTGGGAGCAGATGGAGCAAACCAGCTTAGCGGCAGCGGTAGCGCTTTTCTTCTGGCCAGAGCCCTGGCATACAGCCCTGGCGCTAACGACGATCTGGCAGCTTTAGCGGTGGTGGGGGCGGTGGGAGACCTGCAGGATATGGCCAGCGGTCAGCTTATCGGTCTGAACCGCTACATCCTGGATATAGGCTCAAGAGCTGGAGCAGTCCATTTCTCCAGAGACATCAAGCTCTTTGGTAAACAGACCCGCCCGGTCTACAAGATGCTGGAGTACTCCCAGGATCCATACCTTCCCGGCCTCTCAGGAAAAGAGGACGCCTGTATTGCTTTTCTTAAGGAGGTTGGAATAAGCCTGGGTGGAGAGAAGTGGAGGCGCTGGATAGATCTCAGCCAGGAGGAGAAGGCATCATTGGTCACAGCCATCGTTCAGAAAGGGCTGCGCAATGGCATTTCCAATATCAGGCTGGAAAGGCTGATCGGAGAGGTCTATATCCTGCTGAAGGAGAGGGAGGGCACAGAGCTCAGAGACGCCTCTGAGTACTCCACCCTGCTGAACGCCACCGCCCGTTATGGTCATGCCGGAGTTGGGCTGGAGGTCTGCCTGGGAGATAGGGATAAGGCCTTCGATGAAGCCCATATCCTCCTGGGCCAGCACCGCCAGAACCTGGTGGCTGGCTTGAAGCTGGTTTCAAAGAGGGGAATCACCCCATTGAACAGCATCCAGTACTTCGACGCCGGAGATGCGATTTTGGATACGATAATAGGAATTGTAGCCGGCATGAGCTTCCAGATGGCAGATCGCAGCCGGCCCATCCTCGCCTTTGCTCAGAACGTGGAAGGGGATCTCAAGGTATCTGCCCGGGGGACCCAGGATCTGGTCCGGTCCGGCCTGGACCTGGCACATGCCTTATCCCTCTCCGCCCAGGCGGTTGGAGGAGTGGGCGGAGGCCATAACGTCGCCGCCGGAGCGACCATTCCTCTGCAGGCAAAACAGGAATTCCTGGAAATGATGGACCGAATCGTGGCCGAGCAGCTTTCCCATAAAAATAATATATAGGGCGAATTCTTTCAGTTAACACTCATGCGCAGGGAAGAGAGCCATAACCACACTCATTCATATGGTCCTTGGCCACCATTATCTGCTCCTCGATGCTGAAGTTGCCTATGAAGAGGTGGTTGATCCGCGATTGCTCATGCTTCAAATCCCCCTTCTCAGGATCCAGGACTAGATAGCCTAAGCGTCCAATGCCAATGAAATCTGCATCGATGACGATCTCGGTGAGATTGGCCTCTGTTCGCAATTCCATCTTTGTCGAGAGGCGGGTGGCATCGGTAAACTCCTTGGTTGCCGTCATTTGCAGGGGATAATTTTTAACTGTTGTGCTCTCGCGAAACTTCTGGTCATAGGAGAAGAGGTGGGCATTGGGATTGCTCTTGCTGCCTATCTCCATCAAATAATTATCTGCATTGATCGGAACCAGGAAGACAAGCAGAATCACCAACCCGGAGAGTCCCGCCACGATCCAGCCTCTTGTCGCTATGATATTATCACATCTCCCTAAATAGGCTCCACCAGTACTCCTCATCCATCTCTGCAGAATAGACAGTCACTGCCGGCCCTTCCATGAAGGCTTTATCCTTCTCAAAGTTAATGATCAGCGGCCCACCTTTCGTCTCCACCAGCACCTCATCCCCGACCAGCCCCATTCTGCGGGCAACGCTGGCAGAGGCCACAGCCCCGGTTCCGCAGGAGAATGTCTCGCCCTCTACCCCTCGCTCGAATGTTCTGATCTGCAGTGATGAGCCCGGCTTGACGAAATCGACGTTTGCTCCCTCCGGAAAAACGCTGCATTGCCTTATTGGTGGTGCCGCTTCGTAGATATCTATGTCCAGGTCATCCACAAAGATAACAGCATGAGGAACACCAGTATTCACTGCGGAGACCCTGAATTCCCCCATCTGCTCGTCTATGAGATCTCCAGAACCGCAGGCGGGAATGGATGGACGATTGAACCTGGGAACGCCCATATCCACCCTGGCCCAGAAGCTGCCATCCCTCTCCCGGACCTGAATCGGTATTATGCCCGCTAAGGTCTCCACATCAAAGGACTGACCCACATACCCCGTCTCCCAGGCGTACTTGGCAAGACAGCGTATGCCATTGCCGCACATCTCCGCCTCTGAGCCGTCCGGCTGAAATAATCTCATGCCCAGGTCCGCACGCTGGCTGCTTGCCAGAAACAGGACACCATCTGCACCTATGCCGAAGCTACGGCGGCAGCAAGCGATCGCAAATCTCCTCTTCGCACTCTCAGCCACGAGCTCCCTTGAGATCTCATCCACCAGAATGAAGTCATTGCCGTTTCCATGCAGCTTGGCAAAGCCAAGGCTGTGTGGTAGAAAGGGATCGTCTTCGAACTCTACCTCAGAAATCTCTGCCAGCTTCATTTTATATACCATGCATCCTTTTTCTAAAGCTTGTTATGTTGTGGTGGTGATTTGGTATTAAACCCATTCTACAGGTGGCAATGGATCTCCTGGAGCTAGACAGATCGATTCAGATAGCCAAAGAGGCCGTCCTTGGTGGAGCGGACTGGATCGAGGCCGGAACACCCCTCATCAAGAGCGAGGGCATGGACTCTGTGCGCGAGATGAAGAAAGCCCTTCCCGGGACGAAGATCGTGGCGGATATGAAAACCGTCGACACCGGTGCCATGGAGGTGGAGATGGCGGCCAAGGCCGGGGCAGATATAGTGGCCTTGCTCGCAGCATCCGACAACTCCACCGTCGAGGATGCACTTCGGGCGGCGCGCAAGTATGGCGTGCAGATAATGATGGATCTGCTCACGGTTCCTGACCCGGTTGGCCGTTCCCGTGAGCTGGAAGAACTGGGAGTGGACTACATCTGCGTTCATGTGGGAATAGACCAGCAGATGACCGGCAAGGACACTATAGATTTTCTTAAGCAGATCGTCAAAGAGGTAAAGACCCCGGTGGCCGCCGCAGGGGGAATGGACGCGGCTTCCGCTGCTGACGCCGTGGCCAGCGGTGCCGCCATTGTCATCGTCGGCGGAAGCATAGTGCGCAGCGCAAATGTCACCGAATCAGCCCGGAAGATTCGCGAATCTATCGACGTTGCCCAGGCCAGCACCGCCCCCAAGATGAGCCTGGAAGAAGAGATCGTCTCCCTGCTGCGCAGCGTCTCTTCATCCAATATATCCGATGCCATGCACCGCAAAGGGGCTATGCACGGAATTCATCCCCTGATTCCGGGAAAGAAGATCGTGGGAAAGGCGATAACCGTGCAGACCTTCGCCGGTGACTGGGCAAAGCCCGTCGAGGCCATCGACCTGGCCGGTCCCGGTGATGTCCTGGTGATCTACAACGGAAGCAACAGCATCGCCCCCTGGGGAGGACTGGCCACCCTGAGCTGCAAGATCCGTGGAATTGAGGGCGTGGTCGTCGATGGAGCAGTGCGAGACCTGCAGGAGATAAGGCCGATGGACTATCCGCTCTTCTCTTCGGATGTAGTTCCCAATGCAGGGGACCCCAAAGGCATGGGAGAGATCAACTCTGAGATAGTCTGCGGCGGCCAGACGGTCCGGCCCGGCGACTATATCGTTGGCGATGACAGCGGAGTGGTGGTAATTCCCAAAGAGAGGGCATATGAGATCGCAAGAAGAGCAAAAGAGGTCGAGAAGACGGAAAACAGGCTCTTTGAGGAGATCAGCCGGGGAAAGACGCTATCTCAGGTGGTAAGCCTGCAGAAATGGGAAAAAATCGGATAAATAGATTTAAATATTCTGAAAAAGGGCCAGAAGATGCTAAAGGAGAATTATATGGAACTGGACGATATCATTTCCAAGTATCCGCCCAAGCAGATGATGTTGATTCCCATAGTCGTCATCATCTTAGCATTGATCAGCTTGGGTGTAACCTATCTCAACACGGGATCGCCCGTGAATCTGGGAATAGAGTTCACGGGAGGCACATTAGCAACAGTGCCAGCTACAGAATCCGAAGATGCCGTGGTCGGAGAGTATAATAAATACCCTCTGGCAGATGTGAGAGACGTGGGCAGCCGATACATGATTCAGTTCGGCCCCATGAGCGATGAGGAGTATACAGAACTTGCCCAGCAGATCGTTACCAAATACGGCGATGATGCTGAGATCAGACACATGGGACCTATATACAGCCAGGAGCTTCAGGTCCAGGTAATAAGGTACCTACCACTCTCGTTCATCCTCATGGCCTTGGTGGTATTCATCGTATTCAGGCAGGTCTTTGTCTCATTGCTGGTAGTGCTCTGCGCCCTGGCTGACATATTGACGGCAGCGGCATCGATGAATCTGACTGGAGTCCAGCTCTCCCTGGGGACTGTGGCTGCGCTTCTCATGCTCATCGGCTACTCTGTTGATACCGATATTCTGCTCACGATGAGGGTTTTAAAGCGCAAAGGGGTAACTGATGAGAAGATCAAAGGAGCGATGGGGACCGGCCTGACCATGGCCGCAACCACATTATCCGCTGTGATCGCCCTTATCCTTGTCTCCAACCTCCTTCATCTCATTGTGCCCTCATTCAGCCGGATGGATGTCATCGCCGACATGACAATGGTGCTCGTCTTCGGCCTGGCAGCTGATCTCTTGAACACCTGGATCACCAATGCTCAGGGGCTGAGATGGTACCTGAGCCGGCCACGAAAGGCAGCAAGGGGGCAGAAGAGATGAGCCTGATACAAGACCTGTCCAGGGACAAGAGGGTACTATTATTCGCCTTATTCCTAGCGGCGGCGTTGATCTGTTTGGGGGCCTTCGGCCTCAAGTACGGCCTGGACCTTCAGGGCGGATCGTACCTTCAGCTCAAGCTGCAGGGGGCTATGGTCCAGGTGGATGCCGATCCTGAGAGCATTCTCCAGTATCAGTTTGCCAACAGCTCCGTGGATAGGCATGGCGACAGCTATATTGTGACTGTGCCGGGCAAGATCGATGCGACGTTGCCCACCGACATGGGATATCTGGGCGCAGAGACGGCAGCGCTTGCCAACGCCACCAAGATCACCATACCTGCTGCTCCCGAGACGATAATCATCACTTACCTGCAAAAGAACCTTGATGCTGACGTCAAGATAGTGCAGTTTGCTCCCGTCCTGTATGAGATCAGGACCAACGTCACCAGGGAATCCCTTGATGCCCTTCTCGCTCCGGTAGGAGGAAAGGTGCCCACTGGCGAGGATACCTTCGTCGAGGGCCTGACCAAGGAAACAGTGGAAGAAACTAAAAGGGTTCTTGACTCCAAGCTCAACCGCCTGGGGCTGCAGGACATCAGAGTGAGGATGGTGGATAACAAGTACATCCTCATCGACCTTGCGGGAATGGACGTGGCCTCAGCTCAGGATGTGGTGGGCAAGCCTGGCAAGTTCGAGATCAGGATCCAGACAGAGGACAACCAGACCATGCATGTCCTTTATGGAGATGCAGTTGAGTCTGTGGATATCCCCAGAGGAGATCAGCAGGGCAATTGGGGAGTGCCCTTCACCCTATCCGAGGAGGGGTCGGCAGCCTTCCAGAAAGCAGCCATAGACACGGGCGCGGTCAAGAATCCCGAAGCTCACCCCATAACCATGTACCTGGATAAGGATCCCATCTTCAGCGCACCTTTATCGCCAGAGCTGGCGAGCAGTCTGCAGAAGGTCCCCTCTCGCGGGCTGGAGGCGCGCGTGGGCGCAGGAGATGAGGGCTTCCAGGATGCAAAGGAGCTTCAAATTCACCTCCAGGAAGGCGCTCTGCCGGTCAATGTGGAGATCGTGGGATCAGGACAGGTATCTGCCGCTCTGGGCAAGCAGTTCAAGATCCAGATGGTGATCGCAGGCCTGATCGCCCTCCTGGCAGTTGCGGGCATGATATACTACCGCTACCGTGAGAGGAGAATAGTTCTGCCCATGCTATTTACCTCGCTGAGCGAGGTGGCGATAATGCTGGGAGTCTGGTCCCTGGCCAAATGGCAGCTCGATCTGGCCAGCCTGGCCGGCATCATCATGGTGATAGGGACGGGCGTCGATCAGCTGGTCATCATCACCGATGAGGTGATCCGAGGAGGCGAAGCAGCGCCAGCTGCATCCGACCGGAGCATAAAGGAGAGGGCAGCGGAGGCGGCAGAGAAGGCAGGCGTGGGCAAAGTGGCTGCCGCCACCAGCAAGATCTATTTGAGCCGGCTGTCCCGGGCCTTTGCCATAATCCTGGGCGCAGCAGCGACGACGATCGTGGCCATGCTGCCGCTTCTCTATATGGGATTCGGTGCCCTGACCGGATTCGCCCTGATCATCATCATTGGAGTGGTCCTAGGAACGCTGGTGGCCAGGCCTGCCTATGGCAGAATCATAGGCTACATCCTGGGCACACACTAGACGGAAAAGAAGTGGAATCAGGAGAGGTTATCGGCTGCAGGCGCCGGAAGATGGTCTGCATGCCAATTTTTTTTGCCCTATTTTTTCATCATTCCATTGATGGTGGCACCAGCGAAAGCTGCACCTACGACGATGTTCAAGAAATAAGTGATCAAGCGCCACAGGACGATAAGAGGCAGCAGCAAGGCGGGAGATACAAAGGCGGAATAAAGGTAGCTCATCCCCAGCTCGGCTATGCCGCTGGCCCCAGGGGTCAACGGCAAGAGGCTCAATATCGCCAGGATGTTCTGGGCGGCGACTGAGAGAAGAATGCTGGGGTCCTGAGCCATACCCGCCAATAAAGCAGAGGGAACCAGAAAACCGCTAAACCAGATTAATGCCGTCATCACCACCAGCACCGGCAAACAACGCATTGTCTCTTTAGCAAGCTGAATTCCTGCGTCCCGGAAGAGCCATATCTCCCGCTCTATGGTGAAGATGATGGCTCGGTTGCCGGTCTTCTTCTTGATCCACTCCATCAGACGGGCAACCCTCTTCGGCCGGATGATGAGCTGCCTGAGAAATGCCAGGAAAGCCAGGAGAAAGAGCAGGAATATCGCTCCAACCTTCAGGCCGAAGCCGGCGAAAAAGCCGGAGACCATGAGAAAAAAGGCCAGCGAGGTCAAAAAGAATATGCTATCAAGGAGCCTCTCGCTTATCACCACCGCCGTCGCAGCACCATAGCTCATGCCGTCATCTGCCAGGACCTTGATTCGCAAGGGCTCTCCTCCAGCAGAGGATGGAGTGATAGCGGCAAGGAAGTTCGAGGCCAGGGTGCATCTGAAGGAGAGAGGGAAGGTTATTTGGTGACCGGCCATGGATGCAAGCAGCTTGAGCCTGAGAGAGTAAAGGATCCAAGAGAATACATGAAGGGCGACCGCCAGAAGAAGGAACCACCCGTTGACCCGGGAGATCAACTCCCAACTTATATCAGCATCGGTATAATAAAGAATGAAGATAATGGAGGCCAGGCTCATCAGAGCGGCGAACAATGTGGCCTTCAATCTCTCATTCATCAATTGGAAGGTAGATCTATTCTGTAAATACTTATTGACTCGATGATCTCTCAGGACACCGCTCTCAGGCCACCTCTCTGTAGACCGACTCCATCATATCCAGGGCGCGAGGCCAGGAGTACTTCTCTTCCACCGCCATTCTGCCCTTCTGGCCGAGGTTCATCCTCAGGTTCGGGCTCTCATGCAGCTCGAGTATCATCTCGCCCAGCTCCCCGGGGCTGGAATAGATCATTCCCCCCTCTCCTGCCACCTCAGCCACCCCAGGGGTTTTGAAAGCCAGGACGGGAGTCTCGCAGGCCATGGCCTCGAGAAGGACGATGCCAAATGCCTCCAGGCGGTTCTGGGTGGGGAGGACCAGAACCTCGGCATGAGAGAGGGCATCGATGAACCGGGACCGATCCAGCCTGCCGGTGAACCTGGCCCTGACATCAAGCCTTCTGGCCATCTCCTCCAGGCGGCTTCGGTCGTAGCCATCCCCTACAAGGACCAGTTCCAGGTCTGCCTTCTTCTGCACCTCGCTCATGGCCTGGATTAGGGACTCGATTCCTTTGTAGTGCAGCAGCCTGCCAGCATAGAGAACATAGCCCTTCTTCTCTCTCTTCCGGGGATAGAGGGATACGTCCACTGCATTGGGCACTATCTTCATCTTATGAATGTAGTCCTTCAAGATGGGAGAGGTTTCAGCATAGCTTTTTGTGGTTGAAATCACGATCTTTGCCCGGTCCAGGATGGGCCGGATGATCTTCCTGTTCACCCCCTCCACCGCGACCCCAATGGATCTAGGGAGATAGTGTCCATTCAGGTTCCCCGGGATCACCACATCGTTATGGTAGGTGACCACATGAGGAGACGAATCCCGGAGCATGAAGGCAAACAGAGGGCTGGGCACATGGCTGTGATATATGTCCGCTTTAAGGTTGGGCCGCTTGATAGGAATAGGAACATAAAAAAGGTCGATGCTGGGAATGCGGACGAACCCATTATTCCATCTTCCGCATGACGAGGCCACAGTTACCTGATGGCCCCTCTTCACCAGGCCGTCGGCCAGCTCCTTCACATGATACTCAACCCCGCCCAGATGGGGAGGAAAATAGGGAGATACCTGAATGATCTTCATGGATTGGAGCGGATATTGGAAGTACAACGAACTTAAAGCTAATGCAATTCAGCTATGTATCAGCCACCTTCAACCTGATGTCAGAGGAGCTATATTCAGTATCTCCTGAGGCATTAAAGCCCCTCTGGCTCATCAGCTGGTCTATCTGTTGATCTATAGAGGTCTTGAGGCGGAAGCTCTCCGCCAGAGAGCTATCGAATGAATACTCGGATGCGTGGCGGCCATCCCTGACCAGGACGGTGATCTGGTAGTCGTCGGCGGCGAGGCCCCGGGTCGACCAGCTCCAGCTATTCGACTCTGACCATCTAATCATATCCTTTCCTCCGAGCTGGAACTTGTATAGGATGGGATCGTTATCCGGGTCCATGGCCTCCGCCTTCCAGACGATGGTCTCCCCCAGAACCCGAGGGCTGGAGAGATCCGGCACAAGGCTTGAGAGGACGGGAGGCAGATTTTTGTCCATTAGTGTGAATTCAGCATCTATTGAGCCATCGAAAGAGTCCGTAGGGGCGTGATTGCCGTCCCTGGCCAGGACTGTGATCCTATGGATGCCGGGAAGAGCATCAGATGTGTCCCAGGTCCAGGAAGGGGAAGAGGGCCAGCCAGTCATATCCTGGCCATCGAGGAGGAACTTGTAGGATAGCTCGTCTCCATCAGGATCTGCAGCTTTGGCAGTCCAATTTATGATAGCGCCTATTTCGAGTGGACTGATTGCATCCGGCTTCAGCTCTGCGAACATCGGGATCTGGTTGAGGGATGTAGTGGAGGATGTGCCCGCGGGAACATCTGCTGGCTTTGATGGACCTTCAGGAGAGATTGCTAGAGGTGAAACTGATGATTCTGCAGACGATTCGGTCGGAGAGCCTATCAGGGATCCCTGTGGGCTGGGGCTCTCAGGATCAGACTCCAGCTCCCTCAGAATGGGTGGCTGGTTTTGTTCCAGGATGACCATGGTGGAATTCAAAGAGCTATCAAATGAGTCCGACGGTGAATGAAGGCCATCCATAGCCTGGACGGTGATGATATATTCGCCCGCAGGCAGATAATGGGTGAGAAAGCTCCAGCTGCCGGATCTTGACCAATTTTTCATCTCTTCACCATTGAGGAGGAAGCGATAGAGGATCCTGTCACCGTCCGGATCGATAGCCTCTGCTCTCCAGATGATCGCTGTGCCCTTTGTCTGTGGGCTGGGCATGCTCGATTGGAGGCTCTGCAGAACTGGCGGCTGGTTGATTGTGGACACATTCTCAGGGCCAGATGCATTCTCAGGGAGGACTGAGAGATTAGATGCCGTCTGCTTCGTGAAATTTGAGCTGGTGAGGGATTCAGCCTCATTGGGAGAAGGGCTTTCTTCAGAGATTATGCTGGCCTTTGGCTGGGCTTTTATCTCGCTGCTACTTGAAGCAGACGGCACAGTTACGACACCGGCCTCGACAGCAGCCTTTGCTGGCGGCGGATATTCTGTCGTCTCCGTGGCATTCTTTTTTTCCGTTTCAGTTTCAACGGATTTTGGCTTTGATTTGGCAGAAGAGGAGCTGGTGGCCCCAGATCCGCTAACCTGGGAACCAGAGCCGCCACCGCCTCCAGCACTCAGGACGGTGACCTTTGTATTCTCCTCAAATGAGACCGGCAAGCCATCAGAGCTCGCCATTGATTCGTTTGTGCTGTTTTCCATTTCTTCCTGATCCTCGGACTGATCATCAACAAGATCGACCAGAAGATGCTCAGATTTGTAGGGGGCAGTGCTGTCCCCTTCTTTGAATAGGAGGAGATCAAGCCTCTGCCGGCCTGGCTGTCCCTCAAGCACAAAGCCCAGCATGCTCTCCCAGGTCTCATTATCAGCCAGACGCAGGCCTTTGACGAAGATGGTGGAATTGTCAAAGGCCAGCCGGAGGGAGTAATTGACCGGAATACCTTCATGGTTGTCGACCCTCGCCCGCGCTTCCAGGTCGCGGCCAGCGGTAAGAGTCGTGTATTGCCCTTCGGATGAACCGTCAAGCTCGCTTTTCGGCCAGGTGACCTCCAGATCAGTATAGCCCTTGGGAGAGGATAAGAAATTCATGCCAGGTTGATAATGATAAAAGGCCAGGGCCAGGCCAGCCAGAACGAGGACAGCGGCCAGGGCGATCAGGAGAGGGCCACGGGAGGAGACGAAGCCTGATGAGATGCGGCCAGAGGTCCTGCGACTGCGATAGCTCCTCTTCGCTCCGATCACAAACCTCTTGTTGCGAGGCAGAGCCGACCAGCGGAGATAGGATAGGGCGGCAAGAAATAGCACAAGAAAAGAGAGAATAGTGGCCAGGGATGCAGGCTCAAGCCCCCTGGGGGTAAGATACAGAATCAGACTGATGAGCCCTGCCAATAACAGAGAGGCCCCCAGAGAGAGGAGAAAGCGTCTATTCAAATCCAGGTCGCCGGCAGCTGGGAAGAGGGAAAGGACTGCAAGGTAGCCGGGTATCAGTATCACCAGAGCTAAAGCAAGATATGAGCCGGCCTCTTTCAGTGGTGGAGCAAAAAGATTAGCCAGAGCAATCGCTGATAAAGAGATCAGAATGGATGCGATAAGGTACCAGGGAATCTGCCTGGCAGTCCTCAAATCATTATCCCTCCTTTAATAAAGCCTGGAAGTCCATTTGGCAACAAGCAATAAAACCTTTTTCCTTGAATTCTTCATAACTCGATCTCGATTCCCACCGGGCAGTGGTCGGAGCCATAGACATCATCGAGGATAAAAGCCGATTTCACCCGATCCCGCATGCTTAAAGAGACGAAGAAGTAGTCGATCCTCCAGCCCACATTGCGCTCGCGAGCCCTGGTTTTCATATCCCAGAAGGAGTATTTTTCCCCTTCAGGATGAAAGAGGCGGAAGGTGTCCAGGAAGCCGTGCTCTATCAATCGGTCGATCCAGGCCCTCTCCTCCGGAAGGAATCCTGATATCTTCTCATTCGGCTTGGGCCGGGCGAGATCGATCTCCTTATGGGCGGTGTTAACATCGCCGCAGATCACAATATCTCTGCCCTCGGCCACAAGCCGGTCCATGAGATCCAGGAATAGATCATAGAACCTCATCTTATAGCTCAACCTCTCCTTCGAGGCCTTGCCGTTGGGGAAGTAGACATTGAATAGCAGAAAATCCCCACAGTCGGCAACAATCGCCCTCTGCTCATCATCAAAGCCAGGGAGGCCCAATGAGTACTCCAGGCTCAGGGTTTTGGTCTTAGTGAAAAGGGCCACTCCATCCCGCCCCTTTCTGGCGCCCGGACTGAAAAACGATATGTATCCGGGAAGGCCTTTGAGCTCTTTTGGAATCTGATCCTCTGTCGCCTTGATCTCCTGGAGACAGAGCACATCAGGACGGTCTTTAAAAAGCCAGTCCACAAAACCCTTCTTATAGATGGCTCTCAAGCCGTTCACATTCCAGGACAGAATTCTCATGGATGGCATCCTTTCCCCTCAAAAGGGAACTACTGCCATCTGATTTAATCCTTTGCGACAGCAGCAGCAAGAGAGAACCCCTGCCCATCCGAGATTAAGGCAATCTGTCTACGCTCTGAAGACAAAGGCCACCTCCTCCCAGGCCTTCTCCAGAAGCTTGCCGTAGTATTCTGCATCATACTCCGATGCCTCCTCCACCAAATCGACTTCCCAGCGTCCGGCATCCGCCACCACATATCCGACCTCCATCTCGGGAGCAGGATGACGGCCGGCGATCTTGAGGGCCTGGACAGCAGATGCCTCAGCACAGCGGCGGCTGTAATTTGTCCTGCTCAGCCGGCGACGTACGGCCAGATCCTGCACCTCGACCTTCTTTGCAAATAGCGTGGGGTGTCTCCTCTCCGGGCGGCCACTCCCCGAACCTTCATCCTGCCCTTATCCAGCCGGCCGAAGTAGCGGGTGTACGACCCCGAGCCGTCGGCCATGGGCAGGAAGGCTATCCAGTCAAAGCTGTCCACCTCAGTGAGAATGCCGGTCATCTGCTCTACCGCCTCCTTGTAAATCGAAATAGGCCCGCCCCGAACCCATAGGCAGTCCACAATGCCGTGCAGGACCTCGAAATTCATATCCTCAGCCAGCTCCTTGATATCCACAAGCAGCTCCCGGGAGATGGCGGTGATCCTCTCGTGCACCTGGATCTGGCCGAACTTGGCATTTCGATATCCGGTATAGCCAAAGCAGGTCACCAGCATCCACTTCAGCACCGAGTCGATTCCTCTGTACTCGGGGTCGGTCTTCTTCCGCCTCTTGGTCTCAATTCGAAGGTTAAGCAACGAAGTGATCACTGTTGCGAGAAAGCCCTTCACCTCCGGATGATCCAGGCTCTCCGGGGAGAGATTGTACTTCACGATGATGGACGGATATAGTGAGGTAAAATCGATCTGGTGGACCTGTTCATAAACCCCGGGCTGGGGCTGAAACATCATACCACCCCGGTCGCAGGCCTTCAGATCGGTGATCTTCCTTGACGAAGCTTTTGGCGGTGTCTATGAGCACCCGCCCCTCAGGAATGAGTGCGCTCTCTTTGTGGTTGGCCCGGCCATAGCTCCAGTAGGATTTGGAGGCCATCGATTTGAACCAGCCGCTGCGGCTGAAGGCCGGCTCAAGGCCGTACCTTTCCGCCTTGCGGACCATTGCCGGAACCCAGCTGTCGGCATAGGGAAAGAGGACCAGGTCCGGGTTGTAGGAGCTGATCAGCTCCATCAGGTCGGCGATGACCGTCCTCTCCGGTCCGTTCAGGGGAATTGGGAAATCCGGAGAGAAACGAGATTCTTCACTCTCCCCGCAGGGGAAGAGGTCGTGCTCGGCAAGGTAGCACTGATCATGCCTTATGTCCACATTGTAAAGCTGGGCAGACGGGTCTGGATCTCGATCTTCTCCGCCACCTTGCGGCCGGCAAAGATCCTGTAGCCCTCCAGAGGGCCGAAGATGGTCTTGAAATCACACTCCTCCACCCGGTAGAGGCTCTCTAGTGCTGCGAGCATCTCCCTGTAGGCGGGGGGATCAGTCAGGTGCATATAAAATGAATTGGGGAAAAGAAGGCTGACCTTTATCGGGCCGTTTTCTCTGCCCCATAGCTCCACTGTGCCCTTATAATACGAGTCGAAGATCCACATCCAGCGCTTCCTCCCGGAAAGATGGTCGGGCCTGCCCGGCATCTTTCGGATCATCTGGATCTTACCCTGCAGGGAGATATGGGTGTGGAGTGCGGGGGGCGAATGTGTCTGAATAGATCAGATGGACTTCTCCCAGCCCTGGCCGACGTCTATCAGAGGCCGGACCTCGGTCAGATCGAATGTGACCATCACCTGGATCATCTCCGCCGCCTGCTCGCCCACGACCTTGGCCACCTGGCTCTTGTAGCTCTCCAGCTGCGGCCCGGACGTGATATACTCTCTCATCCGCAGATAGACCCGAATCCCCTTCCAATCAAGGATCTCCGAGCCCTGATTCATTATCATATAGACCGCATTTGGGTTCTCCTGCAGGTTGGCAAATGTGCGACCACGAGCAAACGTCGCGGTGATCGTCTTCTCATCGATCATCTGAAGCGAGCCCATAACTGCCACATCCACGATCCCATCCTTGCTTGCAGTGCCAAGAACGCCAAGCCTCGGCTGCCGGTTGAAGTACTCCATCAATTTTGCTGACATTTTCAAAACCTCATTCTTGATTTATCTTCTCGCCATCCGGCTGATTCTGTCCCAGCCCGTGCCCCCCGATCGGAGGGGATGGTCGAGCACCATATCGATGAATCCGAAGATGACAGGAGCATAAACCGCATAGAAGTCGCGAGCAAAGGACATGGCCTCATCCACATTCTGAAAATGGCGGGTCTCCATCGACTCACCCGTGCCGGCGATCTCCGTGCTCCTGATCATGCTGTCCGCCACGAAGCTGGAGAATCCGCATGAGGCCTTGGGAGGCTGGACTGCATCTATGTTCACCGGCACTCCACCATAGGACTCGTAGGCATAGAGGATCTGCTCCTCCCTCGCCTCCAGGCCCTCGGCCCTCGCCTCCTCCAGGATCTCCCCGTCGAGGCACTCCAGCTGGGGCAGCAGGCTGGCATCAATGACGATTGAAAAGCCGTTATCACCATCTTCCTCAAGGTCTACAGCCTCCAGCACCAGGCCAAGCTTCACGGGCCTTCCATGGCCGAAGCTGCACTGCCAGCGATCGCTTTCTACGTAGATCTGGCTCTCAGACAGCTGCAGAATGCTAAGCATCGGAGGAAATATAATAAACCAAACATTTATAGACTTTTCTATTGGACTGCATTCTGTGCTGCTGTATTTTGCCGTGTTCGGCCACAGGATGCCTTCCTTCCCAGATAATGACACCCCGGCCAGCGTAAAGTTAATGAGATATACCCACTACGTCAAATAACGTTAAAGAATACGACAAATTGGCGGTGACCGGGAAGACATTTCCGATTGTATCATCCGCCCTTCGCCAAATTCGATCTGATATAATCCCATTGCATGAGGATGAGGAAATGAGACTTACGAGGTCTAAGCAATTGGAGGATGAGTACAGAGTGCGCAGATGCACAGATATCATCCTTCTCCTGGCAGCATTTGCCTGTCTGTGCATATCTGCATCGGCCAGTACTATGGAAGAAGATGCAGATCATTGGATCAAAGAGGGATACAAGCAGATGTGGAAGGGCTCATTCTCTCAGGCCAACGAGAGCTTTGAGAAGGCCCTCCAGATCTACGACCAGGCGATAGCTGCGAGGCCTGGCGACATTAATGCCACTTTAAATGCTACAAATAAGAAGGTCCTCCTTCTTGTGAAGCTGGAGAGGTTTGATGAGGCCATAAGCACTCTGGACAGTACTATGGAGAGCAATCCAGAGAATCCCGAGGCCTGGAAGATCAAGGGCTTCTCCCTTATCAACATAGCAGAGAAAAAAATAACAGAAAGCAGCGAAGCAGAAAACGGCACCGTAGGGAGCAATACTACCGAATTGTATGGCATATACAATCAGTCGCTACAAGCGTTCCAGAGGGCTCTGGATATGGATCCGGATGATGCCGAGGTCTGGCGGGGAAGAGCTCTCGCTTATTCGGGCCTGAAAGATCATGAGGAAGCCCTGAAGGCCTCAGATAAGGCAGTTGAGATAGATCCCGGCTACGGGCAGGCCTGGCTGGACAGGGGCATCCTCCTGCTGGAGATGGGAAGGGCAGAGGAGGCGATAGGCGCCCTGAACAGAGCGCTGGCCATACAGCCCGATAACCTCAATGCACTGAGCACAAAGGCGGAGGCTCTCACCGTTTTGGGCAGATATCGGGAGGCTGAAGCGGCATTCTACCAGGCTATGGATATGGATTCTGAAACCCGCATTCCGCATCAACTCTTCAATCCGTAATAATTTTCGCAACTCTGCCCG